>Ga0247810_10000611_pt1 | contig 33687 bp, 33 predicted proteins | sample UWRJL119311C1_FD_179918 | JGI IMG/M metagenome (GOLD analysis project Ga0247810, IMG submission 179918) | Plant litter microbial communities from Arlington Agricultural Research Station in Wisconsin, United States - UWRJ-L119-311C-1 | ecosystem: Environmental > Terrestrial > Plant litter >... | reverse complement strand
CGCATATTTCTGCCTACGACTCAACCCCTGAAATATTTAGAAAAGGGAAGATGATCAAGCGAGGGCGGGGCGGGTCGACGATTGATGCGATGGAAAAACTCAAACTTGGAATATCACCGGCCGAATCGGGAACTGTTGACGGGTCGGGGAACGGCGTCCTTATGAAAATTGCACCACTTGCCTACTGGCAAGCTGCCCAAGACACACCTGACGACGTGCGATACGAGCAGTACGATGCGTTGACGAATATGACCCATAATAGCGCAATTTCACGACTGACAACCCGAGTGCACGGCGACATGTTGAAGTATCTTATTGAAAATGGATATGAAAAAAATGGCTTCACGAATGAGCTTTTTAATTCGGTTGCACAACACGAGGTTGCGACACAGTCGGGCGGTGAAGCAAGCGAAATCCTTTCATACCTTTCCTCTATGGAAAATAGAAATGATATTTTAGTGGGTACTGACGCCAAAGGTTTTTATGCCCCACAAACTTTGGCGATGGCCTACGGTGCTTTTATTTTGAATGAAGGAAAATTTACCGAATCGGTGTACGAAGCGGTGAACCTTGGTGGCGATACTGATAGTACTGCCTCGATCGTGGCGGGAATGAGCGCCTTTGCCTCACAGGAAATTGTACGTATTCCAATTGATCATCAGCAACTTGATCAATTGCAGTTGCTTAAAAAGACTTCTCGACAGTTAGCACAAAGAGCCCTAGGCTCAATCAAAACTGCGCGATAAAACAACGAGCGTATCTGAAGTAAAGCGGTGTAAACGGGCTGGTCGGTGGGCACCTTCGCGGCGCATCTCATCCGTTTCTTCGGTAAGGCCTAGGCTGAGGAATTTTTTGCGGAAATTACGCTTGTCGAGTTCGTGGCCAAAGATTGCTTCATAGGCTGTTTGTAATTCACCCAGGCTAAAGCGGGGTGGCAAGAATGCATAGACGGCATTGGTGTAGGTAATTTTAGAGATAAGCCGTTGGTGGGCGTATTCAATGATGTCTTTGTGGTCGTAGGCGGTTTCAGGTAGGTTGTCGACCGGGAAAAAGGCCGCGTTGCCATCGCCGCTGGTTGGAATGATATTACGACCAGCGCCCATATAGGTAACTGAAACGGCATGGCCACGTGGGTCGCGGGCGACGGTGTCGAAAGTATACAGCTGTTCAATGTAGCTAAGGTCTTTAATGACATTGATGCCAGTTTTGCGCTCAACGACACGCTCTAAGGCTTGAATGGTCGTTTCGCCTTCTGGGCTGTAGCCGCCAGGAAGCGCCCACTGATCTTTAAAAGGGTCATGCGCCCGCCGAATCAGGCAAACGTGAAGCACGCTATCGATGAGCTGAAAAATTACAGCGTCAACTGTGAGCGTAGGTGGTACATACGGGGTAGTGTACTGCATACAATTAGTATAGCTTACTCGGTGCAATTTCAACTGGTTCAATGATATTCTTACCCCAGAAATTAACCGTCGTTTTGCCGTCCTTGACTGTGAGGTGAGTCAGTGAAACGTTGTCGGTTTGATGGGCGGGGTCGATAGTTGATTCGTAGTGGCTCCAATTCAATAACTGACTTATGGGTGCACGGATGGCCTGCCCGTGACCTGCCGCCAGTACGACTCCGTCGGGGTGTGCTTGTTCTACTTTGTGTATCCAAGCGAACATTCGGTCGGAGACGTCGTTGAGTGATTCACCGCCGGGCATTGAGAAGTCACGTTCTTGCTGAGCTATTAATTCAAGGACCTCGGCAGTATACACCTCGCCCCGTGGCATTCCTTCGCTTTTGCCTTGGCTCATTTCTTGTAAATCGAGGTCAATAACATATTTATTCTGTTGTTGGACGGTTTCGTTATATATATCAAACAATGCTTTGGTGCGGACAGCAGGAGATGAATAATAGGCGTCGGGTTGTGGGTACTGTGCTAAAAAAGCTTTCGCAAAGCGACGGGCTTGTTCTTCGCCACGCTTGGTAATAGGGGTTTCGTTGCTTCTTCCGCCTACAAGTGAGTGCGCGGCGTTTAATTCAGATTCAGGGTGGCGCACTAGATAAATTTCAGTCATGGTTAATCCTTATTATAGTATATTTTGGCTATAAGCCGCCTCGGCTGGCATTCGCCAATCTCCCTTAGGGCTGAGGCTTATACCTACCTTGGCGCCGTCTGGCATTGCTTGGCGTTTCCATTGGTTTTTAAAGAAGCGGTCCATAAAGACATCAAGCCATTTTTCAACTTCCTCGGGTGTTCGTGTACCTTCAAAGGCTTTAATTGCGAGGTATCCAATTTTCTCCTTTGGTTCCATCCAGCGAAGGTAATGGTATAGAAAGAAATCATGCAGTTCGTATGGCCCAATTAAATCTTCGGTTTCTTGGCTGATGGTTTTGCCGTCACCGGTGAGCTCTGGTGAGACTGGTGTGTCGATGATATCGCGAAGAATCGTTGCTGTACTGTGTGGAAGTTTTTCAGCAGCATGTTGCACCAAACTTCGAACCAGGGTTTTAGGTATTGATGCATTCACGTTGTAATGAGACATGTGGTCGCCATTGTAGGTGCACCAACCAAGCGCAATTTCACTAAGGTCACCTGTGCCGAGTGCTAAGCCGTTTAACTGGTTGGCTTTATTGAATACTAGCGCTTGGCGAATGCGAGCCTGTGTATTCTCAAACGTAACATCTTCTTCGCCGGCGTGGCTGATAGCCTCTAGCTGGGCGGCTGCGAGGTTAGCGATGGCGATTTCCTCATTGGTAATACCTAACGATTCGGCCAGTTGAATGGCATTATTTTGGGTACGGTCCGAACTAGCGTTACCGGGCATGGTGAGGGTGTGAATAAGGTCACCCGGTTTCATTTCAAGCACTTCAGCGGCTCTGATTGCTGCAATAAGCGCCAGCGTAGAATCTAGCCCACCAGAGAGCCCGATAATTACCTTTTTGATATGCGCACTGCGTAATCGCATCGCTAAGCCAGTAGCTTGGATGTTTAAAATTGTATCAAGCCTTTCGTTGACATCTTCCATTGAACCTTTCGGAATGAAGGGCTGAGCGTCGATGGTTCGCTGCAGATTTTCTTGAGCTGGCGTGACAAATGTTTGAGTTGGCGCAATATCTTGGCGGTTTGGGAAGTTGGTCGTTTTTAGACGGTCGTGGGCAATGTGCTGCATGTCGATATCGGCTGTCATTATTCGGCGCGGCGGGGTGAACGGGGCGCGTTCGGCAAGCATAGTGCCAAGTTCGTTAATCATAGCGTGGCCGCCCATGACAATTTCAGCAGTCGATTCAGTTTGGTCGGCGCTGCTGTAGATATAGCCGGTGACATTGCGGGCGGCTGTGCCTGCAACTAGCCCGCGACGATAGTTGGCTTTTGCAACCGCTTCTGGTGATGCTGATGGGTTTGCGATAAGTGTCGCACCGTTGGCTACGAGGCGAGTACTTGGTTGTTGTGGAACCCAAAGATCTTCACAAATTTCGACTCCAACCAATTCATCGCCAATGGCGAAAAGCTGGTCCTTGCCGAAGGGTATAGGTTCGCCGTTGATATCGATACTCGTGTTCGCTCTGTCATCCCAGGTTTGATACCAACGCTTTTCGTAAAATTCATTATACGTAGGCAGATTTTGTTTTGGAATAATGCCACGAATTGCACCATCTGAAATAACGGCCGCACAGTTATAGATTGCATTGCCAACCTTTAGGGGTAATCCAACGACAGCCACAGTGTTTTGGCCGGAGGTGGTCTGCGCCAGTTCAACCAAGCCTTGCTTTGCAGCTTTGAGTAGGGAAGGTTGGGCGACTAAATCTTGAATAGTGTAGCCAGTAATAGAAAGTTCGGGAAAAACGACAAGTGATGATTGAGCTTCGACTGCACCCTTGTATAATTTTGTAATCGCCTCGACGTTAGTAGGGACGTCGCCAATTGAAACCTCGGGAGTAGCAGTTGCGACGCGTAAAAAGTCTTGCTTGGGAGCATAATTGTAAGTCTCGGACGTTTTGTTCATAGTTATGTTCCTTTTTACACTAACTTGATATATACTTAGCGTAGATGATACTTAGTGTAAAGTCAACAATAAGTTAGGAAAAGCTATGGAACAGATACGAAAACAAGAAACAATTATATATGGCGGTGCATTCAATCCTCCTACCCTAGCCCATAAAGCAATCTTGGAGGCGTGCGTCGAGTACGCGCAAACTCAAGAAGCCGACGTGTGGGTGATGCCAAGTGGCGATAGGCAGGATAAGACTATTGCGACTTCGCGAGCACTACGATTGGCGTATATAGATGCGATGGTTGAGGGCGTCGATAACAAAGCGGTTGCCCCAGAAATTGTCACGACCGAACTTGATCGTACCGTACTTGTTGAAACCTACGACACTATAAAAGAGTTAGAGGGCGAGTATCCTGGCCGACGCTTTACATTTGTGTTTGGCGCTGACTCTACTGAAACTATGGCCAGCTGGAAGGGTGGAAGGGAATTATTAGATGAACTATCTATGCTGGTTATTGAAAGAGAGGGTAGTATTATTAACCCATTAGCGCGCCACGCTATTCGTATGCAGGTTCAGGCGCCAAATGTTAGCTCGACCCAAGTTCGGGAACTTGTTGCGGCTGGGGCCTCGGTCGACCATTTAGTTGTTGCACCGGTAGCTTTACTGCTGCGCTAATATGCTTGTGTTTTGTGTATTTTAGTAGCATAATAACGACATGCTGATGCGCATGGGGGCTTAAACTCCAAGCGCTGAATCAAAACAAACACGTGAATCTGCGGCCCCGGGTGGGCGCGCACCAGCAAACAAAGAACCACTCCTGGGAACGGGAGTGATTTTTTATGGGATTGTACTGAATATCAAATCAATTCCGTAGTAAGAGTTGTCAGAACCGTTTACTAGGGTGTTCACGCCTCTTCCTACACCGCTGCCTTCGGCGAGGTATATTCCCGGCTGAACAGTAGACTCCATAAATGCACTGTTATTTGGTGATGGTGTCACGAATACGTAGTGATTACCGCCTGCATACTGAATGGCGAGAGTGAGGGCGTCGGGTGTTCCAGAAGCTACAGAGATTTTTGGCAGGGTAAATGGTGTACTGAACATGATGTCGGTCCAAGAGCCTGCTGTGCGTGTGCCCGAGTAGGACTGTGTAGCCACGGGGCTTGACCCGAAAGTTGTGTCGCGGGTAATATTTGAGCCGGTCCAATCATTTAAATAAGCATATGCTGTAACATTTAATGACAAGAAAGTACTATCGGCACCACTTGCAGCACTTGGATTATAAATACGGAGACCTTTAATAGAAATGCCGTTAGTGTTGGTTGTGTAAAAACGGTCACCAATTTTTAGCGAGCCGCCTCCATCAGAGTAAACTAATTGTGTTGTACTGGGTGTTTGACCGTTAAAGATAGAGTAAGTCGCGACAGCTGGGGCAGTGGCTGTGCCGCCCGAACTCGCTCCGTCGGTTGCAACGTCGCCAGTTCCAGCTACTCCAACCGATGCGTTGCATATCCCCGGCTTCGGTGTCTGAATCGTACTTGTTATGTAGTATGTGCGGCCCGATCGGCTTGAGGCTAAGCAGAAAAGTTTGCTATCTGAAGACGGTGCGTATGTATATAGTGTGTCGCCACTACTGACTAGGTCTAGGCCAGCGTCGCTGAGGCTTGCTGGGTATGTATCGGTAGCACTATTCATCTTCGCAAGCTCAAGTTTCTGGACTGCTTGAGAAAGAATGCCTTGAATAGCAGAATTTTTAGCACTTTTAGTAACTCCATTGTAGGAGACGATAGTAATAGAGGCAAGAATGGCAATAACGACAACAACAATTAACAGCTCAACAATCGTGAAGCCTTGTTTCAACTTAGAATACAATGACAATCCGCGTAGATTCTTCTGCATAATTACCCATACTATGAACCATGAGCACGATGAATACAATACGTAATTTTTTGTGCCATAATAGTTTTATGCTTAAAACTTATACCCGCAACTATATTCGAACCAAATTAGAGAGGGCTGTGAAACAGTATTTCAAAAAACACCCTGCCGTAAAGTTGGTGGTTGTTGTTGGAAGTGTGGGTAAAACCAGCACTAAAATTGCGATTGGAACAGTGTTGAGTGAAAAATATCGGGTTCGCCTGCACGAGGGGAACCATAACTCCGAGTTGAGTGCGCCCTTGGCGATCCTGGGCGTTGATTTCCCTGAAGATATTCGTAAGTTCGGCCAATGGTGGAATGTCTTTAAGGCAATTCGGCAGCGCATTAAGCAGCCTGATGATGTTGACGTGATTGTGCAGGAGCTTGGAACGGACGCTATTGGGCAGATTCCACATTTTGGCACGTATTTAAACCCTGATTTAGCAGTTGTGACGGCAATATCGGCTGAACACATGGAGTTCTTTAAGACGCTCGACAATGTCGCAGCTGAGGAACTTTCGGCAGTTAACTTTAGTAAAAGTGCCCTTATTAACCGCGATGATATTAACGGCGCATACGCTTCGTATATTGTTAACCCGAATATTAGTACCTATGGCACAAACGACGTAGCAGAGTATCGCTTTGACACAAGCGACTACAGTTTTGAGGATGGCTTTACTGGGTTATTTATCGCGCCAGAGTGGAGCGAAGCTGTCGAGACTACTTTGCATCTGGTGGGCGACCACAGTATTCGGTCGGCAACAGCTGCCGGTGCAGTTGGCGTGAAGCTTGGAATGTCAGCTATTGAAGTTGCGGCAGGAATGCAAAAAATCCAAGCCGTTAGCGGCCGTATGAACATACTTCGCGGTATGAATGATTCGATTATTATCGACGACACATATAATTCAAGCCCTCTCGCGGTCCAGCCGGCTCTACAGGCCCTGTACCAGTTGAAGGTCCCACAGAAAATTGCTGTTATTGGCAGTATGAACGAACTAGGTGATACTTCGGCGGCCGAGCATGTAGCACTTGCGCAATGGTGCGACCCGCTTCAGTTAAGCCATGTTGTGACCGTTGGCGAAGAAGCGGCAAAATACTTTGCTCCAGCCGCCCAGGCCCACGGATGCCACACGGTAAGTTTCAAGAGTCCACTTGAAGCCGGCGCATATGTGCATAAATATCTCGAAAAAGGTGCGGCAGTATTGTTTAAGGGTTCACAAGGTGGAATTTACCTGGAAGAAGCTGTAAAAATGATACTTCATACAACCGAAGACGAAGAGAAGCTCGTGCGTCAATCGCCACATTGGATGGCTAAGAAGCAAAAATTCTTTGACTCGCTGACAAAATAGGCACTGTTGTGATAAACTTACTCTGTTATGGAGCGATATAATCCCTCGGTCATTGAACCGAAATGGCAACAAGTTTGGGAAGACCAAAAAGCCAATGAAGTTACTGTTGATACGTCTAAAGTAAAGACGTATGTTGCTGGTATGTTCCCGTACCCTTCGGGTGCTGGCATGCATACAGGCCACGCTTTCGGTTATTCAATCGCCGATGTTATCGCTCGCTTCTACCGTCAGCACGGCCACAATGTCATGCACCCAATGGGCTGGGACACGTTTGGCTTACCGGCTGAAAATTATGCTATCAAAACCGGAAGACAGCCCGCTGAAGTAACTGCCGAAAATATCGCTAACTTTAAAAAGCAATTCAAGCGCATGGGCATGTCTATCGACTGGTCTCGCGAATTAAATACAAGCGACCCTGAATATTACAAATGGACCCAATGGGTATTCACGAAGATGTTCGAAAAGGGCTTAGCGTACCAAAAAGAAAGCTTGCAGTGGTGGTGTCCTGTAGACAAGACTGTACTCGCAAATGAACAAGTCGAAGCTGGCCATTGTTGGCGCTGTGGTTCACTTGTTGAAAAGAAATCAATGAAGCAATGGTTCTTTAAGATTACTAATTACGCAGATGCTTTGTTGGATGAGATTGAAGATTTGGACTGGCCGCAAAAAATTAAGACTGCGCAGACTAATTGGATTGGGAAGTCGCAAGGTGCTGAAATTGAGTTCAAACTAGATGCCCGAGATGATACCATTACGGTCTTTACAACTCGACCAGATACGATTTTTGGTGCAACCTTCTTAGTATTAGCACCAGAACACGAGTTATCTTTGCAACTTGCAACCGGTGACTCCAAAGAGTCAACCGAGTCGTATATTAAAACAGCGGTTAAAAAATCTGAAATTGAACGCACGAATGATACAAAAGAAAAAACAGGTGTCTTTACCGGTTCGTACGCTATTAACCCAGTGTCTGGTGAAAAAGTTCCTGTATGGGTGGCTGATTATGTACTGGGTGGTTATGGAACTGGTGCGATTATGGCGGTTCCGGCTCACGATGAGCGTGATGCCGCTTTTGCAAATAAATATAAGTTACCGATTGTTAGGGTTGTTACGTCAGTTATTGAGATTGCCGAACCTTTCAAAGATAAGCTATACAAAGTATTTGGATTCAAGGATTCAAGTGATGCATTTAGAGGCCATTTCAACTTGCAGAACGGGCACTTTTTATCAGATATCACGGCCAATGATACACGAAGTATTCTTGATGAGAATGATATTCCTTGGAGCTTCGTTGAAGAACAGCAAGTAACAGAAGGTATCTTAATTAATTCTGGTGAATTTGATGGTATTTCTACCTTTGAAGCGCGTGAGACGATTGTTGGCTGGCTTGAAAAAAGTGGAAATGGCCATGCTCAAACTACGTACAAAATGCGTGACTGGCTTATTAGCCGTCAACGATATTGGGGTGCGCCAATTCCAATTATTCACTGTGCCGAACATGGTGCGGTTGCAGTTCCTGAGGATCAACTTCCAGTTGTTCTTCCTGTTATTGAAGATTTCGCACCAAAAGGTGATGGCAAATCCGCTTTAGCTCGGGCAACCGATTGGGTCAATACGACCTGTCCTGAATGTGGCGGTCCAGCCCTTCGCGAAACGGATACTATGGATGGCTATGCTTGCTCGAGCTGGTACTTACTGCGTTACGGCGACCCGCACAATGCTGAAAAAGCCTTTGACACTGACATTATTAACTACTGGAACCCGCTTGATTTCTACGTTGGTGGTGACCACGCCGTCGCTCACTTATTGTATGTTCGTTTCTGGACACACGTTTTCCATGACATGGGCTTGGTGAACTTCAAAGAACCAGTAAAGAAGTTGGTATACCACGGCTATATTAACGCCGAGGATGGCACAAAAATGAGCAAGAGCAAGGGTAATGTCATCGACCCACTTGATGTCATCGACCAAGGGTATGGTGCCGATGCGCTGCGGACCTACTTGATGTTCATGGGTCCACTTGAGCTTGATGCTGCCTGGGATTCTCGTGGTATTGCTGGAGTATATCGTTTCTTGAACCGTATTTGGGCGCTGTCTCAAGAATTTAAATCAGCGGAAAAGAATGTCACCAAGAATGATGACGCAATTCGCGTTATTCAACACAAAACAATCCGTAAGGTAACCGATGACATTCGACGCTTAAGTTTCAATACGTCTATTTCCGCACTTATGGAATATGTAAACGAATTGTACAAGTTCAAGGTTGACGGTTTTTCAGATGAAGTATGGCGTGAAGCTTTGGTTACTTTAGTTCAACTGGTTGCACCAATTGCACCGCACATTGCCGATGAGCTTTATAGCCAACTTGGCGGCGAAGGCCTAGTCCAAAACGCCGCTTGGCCAGTATGGGACGAAGCGTTGATTGTTGAAGATACTATTTCAATTGCCATTCAGGTGAACGGAAAATTACGCGGTGAAATGAGCATCGCGAAAGACGAAGCAGAAGATGTAGTGAAAGCCCAAGCTTTGGCACACGAAAATGTCGTGAAATTCTTAACAGGTGAGCCAAAGAAGGTGATTTATGTCGCCGGGCGACTTGTTAGTATTGTAGTTTAGTCTTCGCTGTCTAGTGAAGAGGTGAACAGTCCCGTCTCCGGGTCGGCGATTTCAGTGTTCAGGACAGAGGCATCTATAGGTCGTACGAGGAGTGTGTCTTCGCCATCGATTTTTTCTTTCGTAATAGCAAAAATACTCGTCGGCTGATAGTTGGCGTTAGACTTAGAACTTTCAAGGATTGTAAATTGTACAAATTCGCTGTCCTCGAGTGAGTCGGGGATCAGTGAAAGTGCATCTTCGTAAAGTGTGCGCCCTTCGGATATTGGAAGATACGCAACCATGTCGTCTTTGCTTGCGTCAACATATTGCTGTGACTTGCTTTCTATTTCATCGAGGATATTTTGATTATGTTCGTATTCTTCGGTAACTGAATGCACTCGATTTTCTTCACGAATGTTTCGCTCTATTGCTCCGCCGACGATACTTGTGACCATAAGTCCGCCAATAATGCCGGCTGCAATTTTTGTAGATTTTTTAAATTCTCTGTCTTCTGTGGTGTTTTTTGGTATTTCGCTCATGTTATTAATACAATACCATATTCTTGCCAAATTCGTTCTAAAACCATAACCACTTGAGTATCCCCGTGAAAAAAGGTATAATGGACCTAAGTTTAATAACACCTAAGAAAAGGAGTTCTTTCAATGGGACAACCAAAGAAGCAGAGTAGCCCTCGCAAGACCGGCCTCCGTCGTAGTCACTTACGGCTCATTTTAGCTCGCCGAGTCAACGGCTCATCACCTGTTAAAGTGAAAACCACACGCAAAGAAACTGGCAAAGCACTCGCTAAAAAATAGTCGAGCTTGTTCAGTATTTAGAATTTAAAATTCTAGCAACATTTAAAAATATAATCAAAGAGAACTAACGCATTATGGCATCTAATCGTCATCTCGGTCGCATTGTCGCACTACAAACCTTGTATGAATACGAGTTTCGTGTCGATTCTGAGGATCCATCGGTCAATATTCAAGAAATCTTGAAGCGTAACTTAGACCGTTACGAAACAGCGATTGACGATACTAAGTTCGTCGAAACGCTCGTCGCAGGTGTCATTGAACACCAAAAATCTATCGACGATCAGCTTCGACCAATTGCGCCAGATTGGCCAATCGAACAAATTGCCCGTGTTGATCGCAGTATTCTGCGTATTGGTGTGTATGAACTACTTCACCAAAGCGATATTGTTCCACCTAAGGTGGTCATCAATGAGGCCGTTGAACTAGCTAAAGCGTTTGGTTCGGATAACTCGAGTAAGTTTGTTAACGGAGTGCTGGGAACAGCCTTCCGTACGCTTATAGAGGGAGCCGAAAATGCCAGCAGCACCACAGTTTGATAAGTTTAAAAAATACTTTTCACGCAAAAAACCATCTATTCAAGAAATTGTTCGCGAGCCAACGGCTGGCGGTATTGTATTTCGCCATGGTGAAAAGGGCGTAGAAATTCTGCTTATTCAAGATGCAAAGGACCGTTGGACGATTCCAAAGGGTCACATCGAAGAGGGGGAGACGGCCCAACAAACCGCTCGCCGTGAAATTGGTGAAGAAGCCGGCTTAAGCCAGGTTGATATTTTAGGTTGGCTTGGTAAAATCCATTTCCGTTACCGACGAATTGACAAGCTTGTTCTTATGACTACCCAAATTTACTTGGTGCGAGCTAAGGGTGATACGAATGACATCCAAAAAGAAGAGTGGATGAACGGTATTAAGTGGTTCACTTTCCAGGATGCTTTAGATGCTATTGAGTACGAAGATATCGGTAAACTAATGCTTCTTGCAATGAAGCGAATTCGCACGGAGAAATTATAATGACCGGCATGTTAACTGCACCATACCAAGAGTTTGCTCGTAATGTACTTGGCTTTGAATTTGAAAATATTGATTTATTAATTACAGCTTTCACGCACCGAAGTTATGTGAACGAACACCGAAAAAGTGTCAGTCAGCACAACGAGCGACTCGAGTTTTTAGGTGATGCTGTGCTTGAGCTGGTTGTTACTGACTTTTTGTTTCGTAATTACACCGAAGCTGAAGGTATTTTAACCAGCTGGCGCGCTGCCCTGGTGCGTACTGAAAGTATTGGCGAGGCTGGTACTTTAATTGGATATGAGCCACTTGTTCGAATGAGCCGTGGCGAAAAACAAGGCGGAGAGCGTGCTCGAATGCAAATTCTTGCCAACGCTTTTGAAGCACTTATCGGTGCTATTTACCTTGAGCGCGGCTACGATGATGCTGCTATATTTATTGCTAAACATATTAATTCAAAACTTGAATTAATTATCAAAGAAGGTTCATGGCGCGACCCTAAGTCACACCTTCAAGAGGTAATGCAACGCATCGATAATGTTACCCCGCGCTATGTTGTACTTGAGGAAGTTGGCCCTGACCACGACAAGGTATTTACCCTTGGTGTATATGCTGGTTCACGGATGGTGAGCACCGGCACTGGCCCAAGTAAGCAGGCTGCGCAGCAAGTAGCGGCCAAAGAGGCTTTGAAAAGCTACGAGTCTAAAGTCTAAATTCGAAGCCTAACAGGTTGACTTACAGAGTAAAACAGTGTAATATTATTCAAGAACTTATATAAAGTCTAAGAAGTAAAAAAGGAAAGTTTGTTTTATGCTCGCAATTCGTTTGCAACGTGTCGGCCGCGCCGGCTACCCTACCTACCGCCTGGCTGTCCAGGAATCACAACGCCACCCGTCAAGCGGTCGTGTTGTTGCTTACGTAGGTAGTTATAACCCACACACTAAAGATGCTACTGTTCAAGTTGAAGTAGCTCAAAAATATCTTGATAATGGTGCTCAGCCTACTCCACGAGTTGTAAAACTTATGAAGGATGCTGGCGTTAAACTTCCTAAATGGGTTGTTGAAGCAAACACTACTAAGCAAAAAACTATCCGTCACGCGGACAAGCTTCGCAAGAACCAGCCAAAAGAAGAAGTTGCTGAGGCTGTTGCCGAAGAAGCAACTGAAGCTGCTGAATAGTTTAAAACTTTTCAAACTAAATATCCCGCCAATTGTGCGGGATATTTTTTTAAGCAAGAGGAAACCCCCGAGCACGAATGCTGCGGGGGTTCTTCCGTCTCAAGACGGGAATTGTTTCAGGAAATGGTCCTGAGGCCGTGGGTTGGGCTAGTGGCCGGCGTTCTTCTTGGCGAAGAGCTCGGCGAACCATTCCTGGCGCTGGCCGACGAAGTAGTCGCTGGGGATGTTGTCCCGCTGCGGCCGCTTGTAGTACAGGCTGACACCGTAGGCGAAGGCGTCGTTGATGACGCCGGCCATCGATGCATCGATCTTCGGGAGTTCGACGTCCTCGTGGCTGGTGAGTGCTACGACGTAGCGCTCGGCCAGATTGAGGGCGGCCTCCTTCCATTCGCGCTCGTCGCCGCGCTTGGCGGCGGCGGTGGCGAAGGCTTCGATGAACCGCTCGACATCCTGCGTGAGGTAGGCCTGCTTGGCCGCCTGTCGCTTGGCCTGGAGTTCCGCTGCCTTGACGGCCTCGGCTTCCTGTACGAGCTGCTGCTTCTTGATGTCGCGCTCACGAGCCTTCTCCTTCGCGCGAGCGAACGGCGAGGCGATGGTGTCGGTAGCGGTAGCGATGGGGGACATGGTGCTCCTTTCGAGAGCAGTCGTAGGTGCGGGCCTCGTCTTGTACGAAGTCTGATTAATGCATTATAGCATAAAGGCTTAATAATGTCAATATACTTACGCTTTCATATACCAAAAATGAGGCCTATGCTACAATAAACGTATCGAACTTATATGCGACTGAGGAGGGCTCTATGTCGACCATTGACCAGCAATTCATTGAATACATCGTAAAATCTGTAGTTGGACATCCTGATGATGTTTTTGTGGATAGAATTATTGATGAAAAAGGTGTACTGCTTACTTTAACGGTGAACCCTGAAGATTTAGGCCGAGTAATTGGCAAGCGTGGTGTGACAGCTCAAAGCCTACGCACGCTACTTCGTGCTTTAGGAACAAAGAATGACGCTCGTTACAACTTGAAAATTGTTAATAACGATGGTCAAGTAGGTGCTTTAATCAGCAATGACGAGAAAGAAGTGCAAACAACCGAATCTGCGAACACCCCTGTTGAGCAAGTAGCCGCAAGCACTACTGTGGACAACGCAACAGATGAAGCTGTGGACAACAGCTCTGACTACACAAAAAAGACTCGCGCCGAGCTTGCAGAACTCGACGACCTTGATATATAATTACCAATAGTTCAACACCAAATCTTTGAACTGCGAGAAAGCTCCTGCGAGCGACAAATCACCATTTGTTGAGAGCTTATGTGATAAAAACACCACCTTTTTAGGTGGTGTTTTGTTTTGGTGTTTAAATGAGCACGAAAATACCCGCCGAAATACTGCAAGCCGTGAAGGCGAGTATTTCGGCGGGTGATTATTCCCACGGTGGTTAGATGTCAACCAGAGTTATGCCAAGCCTTACCCGAGCTTTCTCTTTAGCCTCTTCTTCTTTCTGTCGAATTTGCGCTGGTGCTTTGTAGGTAACCCGAAACTTAGCGTATTCAGCCGGAGCTAGTTCGTAAGGTAGGGCGTAGGTTCGAAACCATGGAGTCAGGCGTCCATTCTCGACACTGAGGGGGACGAGCCCGATATTAAACAAGTTCAACCTAGTTGTCTTGGTGAGTCTGCCGTTATTTTTTGTGTCAACGACGTAGTTCTCTCCGATTGCCTCTTCGAGGTTCAGTATCCGGGTAATTTTACCAACGAAGGCGATTTTGTCATCGTGATGGTTCCATACAACGATACGCGAACCGACATGTATTGCCGGGAGGCCAAGAAGCGGTTTTTCGTGAATCATTTTATTCGCTGTTGTCATGAGTGGCTCCAATGTTCAGCCGTGGGAGGTGCAAGCAAATGCTTCCAAGTAGATTACAATATATTTACAGATTCGTCAATATGCCGTACACTAGTAATAATGAAAAAATTCCAAGTTATAACGCTCTTCCCGGAGATGTTTACAGGCGTGTTTGAGAATTCCATGATGTGGAAGGCTCAACGTGATGAAATTGTGCAACTTAGCACAGTTAATTTGCGCGACTTTGGGATCGGCCCACGCCAACAGGTGGATGACACTCCTTACGGTGGTGGCGATGGTATGCTTTTAAAGCCAGAACCGTTATTTGCAGCAGTTGCTGCGGCAAAGAAGAATGACCCGACAGCTAAAGTGTTACTTATGACACCACGTGGGCAACGCTGGAAGCAGTCTATCGCTCAAGATTGGTCAGAGGCTGACCATGGCTATATCTTCATTTGTGGACGTTATGAGGGCTATGACGAGCGCATTGTTAGTTTAGTTGATGAACAGGTGAGTGTAGGTGACTACGTGCTGACTGGTGGCGAATTGCCCGCTATGACAATTATCGATAGTATCGTGCGCCTTATTCCTGGTGTGCTTGGCGGCGAAGCCAGTGCCGAGATTGAAAGCTTCTCGGATGGTGAGACGCTTGAGTTTCCTCAATACACTAAACCCTCTGAATTTAATGGCCTAGCGGTTCCGCCCGTTCTCTTAAGTGGAAACCATGCAGCGATCGCTAAATGGCGTGCCGATAACTCACTTAAAGCTTCGGAATAGTTACATAAAAAACCAAAAAGAAAACCCGCCTATTTTGGGCGGGAATCCTTCGATGTTGTGGTGGATATCGTAGAGCGAGTATAGCTACAACATTCTTTTTTGGAGTTTTTGTTTTTTACGTAACTTTCGCTTGTTGATTACTGTACCGTGCTAGCTCAAAAAGCGCAAGCATAATATCAAAAATAACAACGATTTGCGCAACCGAACCTTGAAGCCTATACTGTGGAGCATGAGCATTTTTGTAAAATCAACACCCGCACCGAAACCTCGAACAGCCAACAGTATCAAGATAGCAACCTTCTATGCAGCGATTCTCGTCGTGTTTGCAGTTGCGCAGCTTTTTAGCTTCGAAGAGTTTCTTGTTTACATTCAACTGACCAACTTACCATTTAGTGAAAGTTTGAATTATGCGTTTGTGCCAGTACTTATTGTCGCTGAGGTATTCGCTATTCCGTTTTTATTACGCATGAGGCTAAGCCCGGCATTTCGCTACGTGAGCCTTTTCCTCGGTTGCGTCGCGGCCGGCATGTGGATATTCCTTTCAAGCTGGGTGGTGCTATCGAATGCGACGGTAGATTCAATCGGATTCTTAGGAACGGTAGTCACATTAACACCTGGTTGGTGGGCAATATTCTTAAGTTTAGCGTTGGGGGTTTTGGCAGCATGGTCTGTATGGGGCCTGTGGCCAGGCAAGCGTACATCTAAGAAGACCACCAAAAAATAGCTAAGTAGCCGTTGTCGAATAATCAATTCGGCGGTATTATAAAGGCTATAGCAGAGGAGTTATATGAAGAAATTTTTAAATAAACTTGAAGAAAAAGTATTTGGATGGTTTAAAGGTGCTCCTAACTTGCCGAATGATGCGCGTAAGTGGCTGGCCGAAAACACCTGGTGGATTGTTGTTGTTGGAGTTGTTCTAAGTGTATTGAGCGTATTGAAGAGCTTGGCTTCTTTGGAGGCGCAAGTGTCTCTAAGGGGCACAGTGGCAGGTTCATACTACGTTTCGACCACCGCATCTGACTGGTCTATTGTCACGGGAACTGTCGCTGTTGTTTTCCTTATCTTGCAAATCGTTATACTATTCTTTGCGATTAAGCCCCTTAAGGAGATGCAGAAAAAAGGTTGGGTGCTTTTATTTGCTAGCTGGCTCATCAGTGGCATAGCACTTGTAATAAACGCGCTACTAACGCTAGGGGTAGTAAGCTTTGTCATCACAATTCTGTTTGGCGGTGTGTGGTTGGCGATAATTGGTTACTTCTTGTTCGAAATTCACGGACAATATGCTCATCTCGAACGATCAAAGGGTGTTAAGCGAGCAAAATAGCTTCTAGAGCTTGAGCGATTACCTCGGTTGAGGTATAATACGTCGGTGCATTACTGGGGATTCGCCAAGTGGTAAGGCATCGGCTTTTGGTGCCGACATTCGGGGGTTCGAATCCCTCATCCCCAGCCAAGAAAAAAGACCTGCCTCAGCAGGTCTTTTTTCTTGGCTGGGGCTTCGGCTGAGAACCCCCGTTTTGCAAAGCAAAACCCCACCTTGGAGTTTTTCGTTCGAATCCCTCATATTACCCCAAAATACTAGTCGATTTAAAGGACTACTGCTATTATTATAAGTAATGATTATGGTTTCGAACGAACAAGAAGGGAACATGGGCTAATGCCTCGTCTTCCTCAACCAGGCAAAGACAATGGCACATGGGGAGAAATCCTCAATGATTTTTTGGTTGAGTCGCATAATGAAGACGGATCTCTTAAGCCAATTGCCCAGTCAAACGTTACAAACTTAACTGCGAACCTCGCAGCTAAAGCCAGCCAATCGACAACCTACACGAAAACAGAAGTGGATAGTGCTTTTGTGACACAGGACGCATTTACCTCTGGCATCGAAAGTAAGGCAAATACGGCAAACGTGTACTCTAAATCCGATGCCGACACCAGGTTTGCTGCTATCGACCAAATAGGCCTTCGGGTTGTGTATCATGCGGCAAACGCAAATTTTGCACGACCAGCAACAACGGCTTCTGTGCTATGGGTGGGCTCTGTGAACCCAGCGAACATTATTGCAAATGACTTGTATTTCCATTCAACCGCCTTGCCGCCACCTCAAGTTTACCTTTTTGATGATTATAACCGTGCCGATGGTGCGCCAGGTTTAACACCTACGGGTGGATTTGCTATTGCGACAACCGGAGGTTCTGTTGTGGCGATACAAGGTAATGCGCTTGGTTTTTCAACTATACCTGGAACACACTACGCATACTACATAACAGGTCACCGTGTAGCTCGCCATAAGTGGGTTCTAGGTGCATCTCAGAGTGACGCACTCAATACTCTTATCTTTAGGTTTTCATCAACAACTAACCACTTCCTGCTCGCTCGTGTATCGAGCACAGTGAGGAACTATCGTTTTATGAAACGTGTTGGTAGCGCCTCACCTGTAGAGATAGCCGTAACGTCGGTGCCGATGACGGCAGGCGATATAATCGAAGTTCTTGATGCGACCGACGGCACGGTTACAATTTTGATTAACAGTGTACAAGTTTACTCGGGTATACAATCGGAGCTACTTGCAAATACGGGCATTGGAATTGGCGGCGGTACTACGAGTGCTGCTTTCACTACTACCGTTAACTCACTCGAATCGAAGGAGCTTCCTTAGTGTCTACATTGCTCCACAGCACGATGTGGGGTCAGTCGCTCGCTGCCGGCTCGCAGGGCTCACCGTCGCTTAGTACGGTCACCGAAGCCTCGAATGCTTTCCTTGTTGCGAGCGCGGGTACATACGCGATTGCGCTAAAAAACTCTTCAACACAATTACCTATGCTTACATGGGGCTATCGGATTGCTCAACATACACCCGCCCAGACGTTCGGGTTCTCGAATCATGCGGTGTCCGGCAATACTATTGCGCAATTATCTAAGGGTGGAAGCTCTGGCAAATATGAAGAGATGCTTAATTATATAAGCGCCGCAAAGACTCAGGTGACAAACGGTGGCGGAACGTACGAATTTGGCTCGTTCCATCAAATCCAAGGAGAAGCCGACCAGACGTTTGGCACAACTGCGGCTGATTATATTAATTCATTCATCTTGCTAAAGAATAATTTCCAAACAGATGCGGGTGCGGTGACAGGAAGTCTTACTGCTATTCCAATTTTTCTTTCGCAGACTGCATCGTGGGCTTACTATGGCAATGCGGCGCGCATTGGGCTTGCACAGCTACAGATTGCTCGTACTATTTCCGACTCGTACGTCGTTGGCGGCCAGTATCAACTTGAATATGCTGAAGGGCTTCACTTAACGAACGTCGGATATTATCATCTCGGAGAATTGCATGCTCGGGCTGAACTGTCGGTACTGTCTGGCAATGGCTGGGCACCGTTTGCTCCGACGAACGTTGTGTTGTCTGACACTCAAATTGTCGTACAATATCATGTACCAACAGGCTCATTACAATTCGACACAACTATTGTTGCTACACAACCTGACATGGGATTCTCTCTTTCTGGCACGACGGCCACGATTACGGGCGTCAGTATTACAGCTGTAAATGAAATAACAATTGCAATTAGCAAGCCTATTACAGAGCAGAACGCGAAGGTTGGCTACGGTATTCGATACGGAACGGGGCCCGGGCTAGGAAACCTTTGTGACAGCGAGACTGCAACTAGTGTGTATGATAACAAACGCCTTGCAAACTGGGCTTTGCACTTTGAAGAAGCGTTACCTGTTGTTGTCCAGCCAACTTATTACTGGTCTGTGGATGAAATGAACTATTACGATGGAACCAACTTCATCGGCATTGCACCGTAACACCGAAAAAACTTTTTAATTTGTTAGTAGACGAAAGGCTTGTAGTGTGAGCCTATACCATTTATGGTAAAATTAATAAAATCATACTAAGATCAAGGTTTTAAATTTGAAGAGCGAAACTAATGCCTGAAGCACGTCTGCCTACCCCTGGTGGGGATCAAGGGAATTGGGGTGAGATACTCAATGAGTTTCTTCTTGTTGCCTTAAATTCTAATGGTACGCTAAAGGCGGATGGTGTTATTGCGGCTAAAGCGAACGATGTAGATGTCGTTCATAACATCGGTATCGAAACTATCGCAGGGGTAAAAACTTTTAGCTCGTCACCAAGTGTGCCGTCGCCGTCATCGCCACTGCATGCCGCCAGCAAGTCCTATGTAGACAACGTAGCCCTTCAGGCTCAGCAGGTAAGTAGCGTAGCTGGCAAGACAGGCATAGTTACGCTGAACCAGGGAGACGTTGGGCTCGGTAACGTAGACAACACAAGCGATACAACAAAAAACGCAGCAGCAGCAATGCTTACAAATAAATCGCTTGTTGATGCGACTACGTTTATTGTTGATGATGTCGATGCGACTAAGAAGGTTCAGTTTCAAGCATCCGGCGTAGCTACCGGGACGACGAGGATACTTACCGTACCAGACTCGAGCGGGACGTTGTATGTAAGTGGAGGGACCGATATTCCTGTTGCGGATGGCGGTACCGGCCGTTCAACATCAACCACGGCTTATGGAATTATTGCGGCAGGAACGACCGCCGCGGGCATTCAGCAAACAATAGTGCCTGGCGTTTCTGGGCAGTTTCTAAAATCTGCCGGCTCGGCGGCATTGGCTAGCTTTTCTGCGATTGCACAATCGGATGTCACAAACCTTGTATCAGACCTGGCTGCAAAAGTTAGCGCAGTAACACTTACTAATAGCGTCTACGGTACGGACGGTTCTGGCGCTCCTGTTAACTACAGCATAACTGGAAATGCTACACAGAATACGATAGCCTATAGGGCGACTGGTGGTGTTTTGGCGGTAGGTACGCCTACTGCTGGCGGGCATGCGGCGACTAAGACGTACGTTGATACGGCAGCTTCTGGCGCAATGGGCGTCGTTGTGCACGGTGCAATCGCTTCAGCAGCGAGGCCTACGGCATATACCGTCGTTACCTGGATTGGTTCTGTGTCGCCGACAAATGCGGCAACGAATGACATATGGATGTATAAAGCCTGATGAGCAGATATTCTGCGTTGATAGCACTGCAATCAGCAACTAATTATTGGTCACTCGACGAGTCCTCGGCGCCATTCGTCGATTCGATTGGTGGTATTCAACTGAGCGCAACGGGAACACCGACGACAAACCAACCTGCCGTAGTTAAAACGGGGGTGGCGTTTAGTGGTGGACTTTCACAATCACTTGTCAGTGCGTCAAATTCTTCTATGACTTTTGACCAAACGGTCGGATATAGTTTTTCTTTTATCATGCGCTGCGATTCTACTATGGGAGCATCTGGAGCTTGGGGAATAATCAGTCGTCGTGTTAGCTCAGGAACTGCACGTACCTTTGGGGCGTTTATGCAGGGAAGCACCGGAGGGACGATAAATATTGACTTCGGTTCTAACCAAGTGCGTTGGAATAGTGGGTTCTTACCAGTCCAGGGCGTCTATTATCATATAGCTGTGACCTATGACCCGGTTGGTGGAGTATATTCTTTATATGCTAATGGGGCATTGTACAGTTCAGTGTCGGGACAGGCTCCGTTAACTCAAACGCTCGACTCTCCGTTCTATCTTGCAGCACTGGGCGCGATATCTGTTAGCCAACTATTCCCAGGGCTCCTCGATGAGGTTGCGGTTTGGAATAACAAGACCCTATCGCCTAGTGAGATTTTGGCGCAATACAGCACAGCGTTCCCGATTATACGGGTATTTAACGGTACTAGTTGGCAAGATGCCGATAGAAAAATACTGTAGCTTAATGAAATAAGCGACCGTTGTATTCCTTACTATTATCGCTACTCGTTTTATGTTAAAATGAGTAAAATTATATAATACTTAAGGTTCTTACAATGAAGAGCACAGTCCATGTCTAAGGCGCGCCTTCCAATCCCCGGTGAGGATGTTGGAAATTGGGGTGAAATTCTTAACGACTTTCTTCTTGTTGCGCTGAATAATGACGGTACTCTTAAGGCTGAGGACATTATTCTTGCTAAAGCCAACAGTGGAGACGTCGTTCATAACTCAGGCGTTGAAACTGTTAGTGGTGTAAAGACCTTTTTGTCGACACCGATTGTTCCATCGCCATCAGCGCCTATGCATGCCGTAAATAAAACCTATGCTGACACGGCATTAGCGGCTAAGGCTAATACGAATGATTTAGCTGATGTGGCAACTTCCGGCTCATTCCTAGATCTAACGGATGTTCCGGCTGGCCAAGATACTTCATTGAATGTTCTCACGACCGGTACTCAAACAATTTCAGGTGCTAAAAACTTTACCGGTGGCTTGGAAATATCCGGGCAAGCAGCAGTGGCTACGAACGACGCTCGATTATCTAATACTCGAACCCCAACCGATAACACGGTGACAACCGCTAAGGTTGTTGATGCTGCAATTACTAATGTAAAACTTTCGGCGGCTATTCAGGCGACTCTTGCTAAAGCTGATTCTGCGCTGCAGACCGAGCAGGTGAGCAGTGTTGCCGGTAAAACTGGTGTGGTTACTTTGGTAAGGGGTGATGTTGGTCTAGGGAACGTTGATAATACAACCGATTCAGCAAAGCCTGTGTCTGTTGCAACACAATCGGCCCTCGACACAAAAGCGAATACCGCGGACCTATCAACTGTTGCGACAACTGGCTCTTATAATAACCTTACAGACAAACCTTCAATTCCTGATAATTCTACCGTCGTACAGCTTGCCGGCGCACAAACCGTAACTGGTGCTAAAAACTTTACCGGTGGCTTGGATATATCTGGCCAGGCGGTGGTAGCGACGAATGACGCGCGCCTGTCTAACACTCGAACACCGACCGATAATACTGTAACGGCCGTAAAGGTTGTTGACGGTGCGGTAACCAAGTTAAAGCTCTCCGCTGCGGTCCAGGCGACGCTCGATAAAGCTGATTCTGCACTGCAAAGCGAACAGGTAACAAGTGTCGCTGGTAAAACCGGCGCTGTCACGCTGAATAAGGGTGATGTTGGCCTTGGAGACATCGATAACACTGCCGACTCGGCAAAACCAGTTTCGATTGCAACGCAAACCGCTTTAGATTTAAAAGCTAACACTAGCAGTCTTGCCCAGGTAGCAACAACGGGTTCATACAGCAACTTGCTTGATAAGCCAACTATTCCAACGGCTGGAACAGCGACCGGGACATATGCTGCGGGTGATGATAGCCGTATTAACGGCGCGGTTCAAAAGAGCGTCGTTATCGCAAAGGGCGACCTATTGGTCGCAACTGGAAGTGGTACGGTAAACCACCTAGGAGTGGGTTCGGATGGACAGGTCCTTTCGGCTGATAGTTCGCAACCGCAAGGTGTGAAGTGGAGTAGCTTGTCTTCGAATTCAGCAATTACTCGCTCGATTAATTCGGTTACGGGTACTACCTCTGCCGGTGCAGAAGCTCATACCGACTATGTGTATATTCTGACAGGAAACTATGCGCTGACACTTCCGACCGCTGTAGGAAATACTAATCGCTACACGATAAAGAACAGAAATTCGGCCAATGTGAGCCTAGTATTTAGCGGTGCTGAGAATGCTGACGGTGCTGGCGTCGCGCTCGGACCGAATGAAACTGTGGAGCTTGTAAGCGATGGCGTTAACTGGATAATTTTATAACATGAACAATCTGAAAAAATCGAATATTAATTGGAGGAACATTTAATGGCGTATCAAGCATTACCACTACAAACCGAAGATGAGGCATCATCAGGTGGCGAGAAAGGCGTATTTCTTTTAGGAGTGCGTCAAGACTCTGAAAACTCACCGGTTTCTGCTAACGGTGATTATCATCCGTTTGTATTTAATGAGCTAGGCCGGCTTAAGGTCGCGAGCACCCCTGCTTTAAATGTTCCAGTAGATGGAAGCTTGAGTGCGATTCAACCAGTAATAAATACACCAGTCCCTAATGCGACTGTATTTGCAAACGTCTCGCAGATTAGTAATGTCATGGCATATGTGACAGGCACTTTTTCGGCAATAACTTGTCTTTTTGAAGGCTCAATGGATAGTACTAATGGTACTGATGGTAACTGGTTCGCAATCCAGGCGGTCCGTTCGAACGCGAATACCGTTGAAGGCACAACGGGTGCTCTTTCGGCTGCACCAGCCTATGCCTGGGAGATGTCAGTCAATGCTTTAACGTTTGTACGTGTACGCGCTACAGTGCGAACTTCTGGTACTCAAAACTGGCGCTTTACTTTAGGTTCTTATGCAACCGAGCCGATTCCAGCCACACAAGTGACGGGTACTCAGCCGGTGTCAGGAACTCTTACTGCGGTGACTACGGTGACTACTGTCGCCGTGCTAGCCGGTGGTGGTGTTGCTTCTGGTACAGTTGATGCTGGAAACCCTATTAAGATTGGTGCTGTCGCTAAGACCGCAAACCCAACCGCCGTTGCTGACGCAGCGCGTGTTAACTATATAGCCGATAAACTTGGTAAGCAAGTAGTGGTTGGTTCAATCCGCGAAATGAAGGTCCAGCAGAGCACAACTATCGCAAGCTCGACAGCAGAGACGACTATCCTGGCTGCCGTTGCTGCAACCTTCCTTGATTTGTACGGCCTTATTATCGCCAATACCTCCGCTACTGCCTGTGCGGTTACTATTAAAGATGCCACTGCCGGCACAACCCGTATCGTTGCCTCTATTTTGCCGGGTGATACGTTTACCTTTTTGGTGCCTGAATCGGCTGCGTATTCACAGGCCGCTGTTAATACCAGCTGGACAGCTACATGTTCAGCTTCGGTAGCATCTATTGTTGTTACGGCATTAGCTGTTAAGAATACTTAAAAGTAAAACCCCGCTCGATAGGAGCAGAGCTCTACTTGTCGAACAGGGTTAGGCACCATTGTGAATGTGGCATGGTCGAAAGGGGTCTCCGAGGCTGTTGTTCTGGTTTTCGCTTTGGCAAAGCGCACAATTTTGATTACCAGAATGCCGAGAGCAGAACTGTCGACGATCTCCTGGTCCATTCCATTCGTTCAGCGAATCACAGGCCGAACAGTTCATAGCGTCCTCATCTCTATCGGTTAGTAGTACTGTATCATAGAATGTGGTTAAATAAATTCAGTATGTTCTTCAATCGTAAAACAAAAAAAGTACAAACATTTCTTGCACGAGTATTTATTCTGCAGGGCACTGCGCCGCGAAGGGCAGTAACTAGCCCGCATTTATATTCGGTGCGTGATTGGCGTCGCGTACTACTTGAGACACGGATCGCTTTAAGAGATAAAAAAATGCCAATCCTGGCTGCGGGTACGGCTTTTTATGCAACCATTGCGTTCTTTACTCTGTTGGCCGCAACTATCGCTATTGTCGCTTATACAATCGATGCGGATGAATTGAATATGGCGCTTTCCTCAATTGAAATCTATTTTCCGATTGATATTGCCGCCCTGATTGGGTCACAAATAGAAACCGCCTTTGAGTACAATTTGCGTAATGTTGTTGTTGGGGTTGTTGCGATCGTTATTGCATTATTTAGTGCTTCGCGGGCCATGGCAACGCTTATTAGCGCCACTAATACAGCTTATGAGCAGCAAGAAAAGCGTTCATCATCAACACTTATTGGGATGAGTATTCTCATGGCGGTTGGGGCGATTATTGTTACGGCTGCAATATTGAGCCTCGTGCTTGTTGACCAAGCTGTCTTGATTCATCTGGGTATGCCGGCTTTCTTTGCCGTTACCTTGCCAGTAGTACGATGGGTGCTACTAGCGGTGATTATCGCCAGCTCATTAGCATTATTTTATCGGTTCGCCCCAAGCAATCACAACCCACACTGGAAATGGGTAAGCTGGGGAGCAGGTATTGCAAGTGTTATTTGGCTTGGCGGAACAACGCTCTTTTTCTTATACGCCAAGTATATATCGGTGTATAGCAATATTTATAATGTCTTTGGTAGTGTTATCGTGTTACTCGTTTGGCTGAACTTATCAGCGTTCATTATTTTACTTGGGGCAGAGATTAACCACCGTCTCGAACAACGCACCACTCGGCGTACTAGTTACTAAGCTTTATTCAGGTATCTTGGCTGACATCCATATCGCGGCTTTCGATATCTTCGCGCCGATCGTCGTCCTCGTAATCATCTTCTTCGTCACTTGAGTTGTCGAAGTCGTAACGATCAAGTTCTTTTTTGAATTCTTTAGGGTTAACTCCAAATGCCTCGGTTGGGTCATCAGTTAGATCGTGCGTGGCAGCATCGGAGATAGAACTTCCCGTATCAAGGTCGTCTTGATAGCCGCGAAGTTGTAGGTCGTCGTCAGGAATGTTTGCTGGGTCAGGGTTTACGTTGTCCATAGATACCTCCATAAGTTCTCATCCTATTATACTCCGGTGTATGTATTGGGTCGATTGGACATTCTGACGTGCTGAAGGGGCGTATAATAAGAGGAGATGTTTGAGTATCCAGTCGTCTTTGTAGACATTGAAACAACCGGGGGAAGTTACCGGAATAGTCGCGTGCTTGAAGTCGCGGCGATACGTTTTGAGAACGGTGAAGTGACAAAAGAATTCTCGACACTGGTTGACCCGGGTACGCGTATCCCACCCGTCATTACTTCAATTACTGGCATAACCGAACAAGATATTATTGGAGCACCAGGGTTTGAGGATATTGCCGATGAGCTTTTAGAAGTTTTAGACGGGGCGGTATTTGTTGCCCATAACGTACGGTTTGATTATTCGTTTTTAAAACAAGAATTCGCTATGATCGGCACGACCTTTTCGCCAAGGCTTTTATGTACGGTGCGGTTGTCGCGTTATTTATACTCGGAACAAAAAGGCCACAGCCTAGAGAAGCTGATTGCTCGCCATTCTATTCCTGTGCTTGAACGACACCGTGCGCTTGAAGATGCCCGAGCGATTTTATACTTTTCGCAACTTGCCTTCGACCAACATGGGCCGGAAAGTTTTGCTGATGCACTAACGCACCAGTTGAAATCTCAATCGCTGCCGCCAAACCTTGATTTGAATGAGCTCGAGACGATTGAAAACGTACCGGGAGTATATATTTTTAAAGATGAAACGCACCAGCCGGTATATGTTGGTAAAAGCGTGACACTAAAAAAGCGTGTGCTTTCGCATTTCCAAAGTACGAACCCAAAGGAGGTGAAGGTGAGTCAAGGCGTGTATCATGTCGAGACTATCCCAACCGGTAGTGAACTAGCGGCGTTATTGTTGGAGTCTAAATTAATTAAAGAACTGAAGCCACTATATAATCGTATGTTGCGTCGGGTGTCTATGTACGCCATGCTGGTAAAAAAAGAACAGGGTGGTTATTCGAACCTTGCGGTTGTGTCGGGTAACGTGGATAACGGGACGGATTTAAGTACTATTTACGGGGTTTATAGTAACCGAATGAAAGCAAAGCAAACTATCGTTGAACTAACTCGAACGTTTCAGCTATGCCCAAAGCTGATGGGTATAGAAAAAGGAAAGAGTGCCTGCTTTTCGTACTCATTAGGGCGCTGTAAGGGTGCTTGTATCGGTAAAGAGGATGCCGCTTCATATAATGCTCGGTTTGAAACTGCGCTTACCCAAAGTAAACTATCGGAGTGGCCGTACCGTGGCGCGATTGTCGTACCGGTAAATGAAGCCGGAGAAACGGTTGTTATTGATAACTGGATCGTTCAACGGTTTAATGATGAAGACGGAAACGAGATTATTGTCGATACAGAACCGACCTTTGAGCTCGATGAATATAAAATTATCCGCAGGTTTATTAAAGAGAACCGAAGCCGAATTATCGGTACGATTTAACATCGACATGGGCTAATGCTGTGCAATTGAATGGGCGGCCATTTTAGGTTTTTGATATAATTAAAATAGCGACTTGGAGCCGCAAAAGAAATTGAAATCTAACGCAAAGGGGGTACTCTATGAGCGATAAAGATCAATATACAATGCAAAATCCAACCACTCAATATCCAACTTCGGATGTTATAGATGCCCAAAGCCAGCCCGAACCGGGGCTTGACGAAGCGCTTAAGCCATTGGCCGACCATGGCGAAGAAACCTATAAAGGTCTCGGAAGGCTAAAGGGGCGCAAGGCTCTTATAACCGGAGGAGACTCTGGAATCGGTAGGGCTGTGGCTATCGCATTCGCCCGAGAAGGCGCCGATGTGGCGATTAATTATTTGCCTGAAGAAAAAGACGACGCGGAAATGACGCTGCTTGAAATTAAAAGCGCCGAACAAAAAGGCTTTGGAATCCCTTGTGATATTACCGATGAAGAAAGTTGTAAGCGGATGGTTGAGACGGCCGCCAAAGAATTGGGGGGTATTGATATTTTGGTCAACAATGCCGGCAAGCAAGTGTATGTCGAAAATATCGAAGATATCACAAGCGAGCAATTTGAGACGACATTTAAGACGAACGTTTTTTCGATGTTTTGGATAACGAAAGCGGCGATTCCTCATATGCCAGAAGGCGCTAGCATTATTAATACGACTTCTATCCAGTCTTACCAACCTTCACCTGGGCTTTTAGACTATGCGTCGACAAAAGGTGCTATTACGGCATTTACAAAAAGCTTAGCAAAAATGCTTGCGACTAAGGGTATTAGAGTGAATGCAGTAGCACCTGGCCCCATTTGGACACCGCTGCAACCTAGCCACGGGCAGCCACAAAAGAAGCTTAAGAAGTTTGGAGATGATGTTCCTTTGGGGCGCCCTGGACAGCCTGCGGAAGTAGCGCCTTCATATGTATTTTTGGCGAGCCAAGAATCTAGCTACGTTACCGCCGAAGTGATTGGAGTAACGGGCGGTAACCACCTGCCGTAGTAAGGTGCACACACCCGACTCTATGAAAATGTCGCTCAACGCTTTCTTGCAACAACCCGCGCCGATAGTAGCACCGCAGCTGCTTGGGTGTATTTTAGAACGTGAAGTTGAAGGCAAAATACTTCGGGTAAGGGTGGTAGAAACCGAGGCGTATGACCAGACTGATGCAGCGAGCCATAGCTATAAAGGCAAAACTGAGCGTACGGAAATAATGTTTGGCGAGGCAGGGCATTTATATGTGTACTTTACTTATGGTATGCATTATTGTTGCAACGTTGTTACGGGTAAAAAAGGAACAGGCGCTGCCGTGCTGATACGAGCGGTTGAACCACTGTTTGGTGAGGAGTACATGCACGAGTGGCGCTTGGCGAAGGGTGTGCAACTGAGCAATGGGCCAGCCAAGCTTTGTCAGGCTTTGGTAATTGATAAACGGTTAAACGGACACGACTTAACACGGTCACCTTTAAAGTTAATACTCCAAAAACCATTAGACGCTGCTTTGATTACGCAAACAAAAAGGGTGGGGATTAGCCAAGATAAACACCGTTTATGGAGATTCTACATAACAGGCAATGGATATGTGTCTAGAATGTAGTATATCTCACATAGTTACAGGGGTAGAAGTTGCACCAAAAATGAGCATATGTCATAGTGGTGGATGGGCATATTAGAACTAATTGATCATCATGGAGGACAGGTGCCACAAAAAGTTGAAGACTTGCAGCAAGCTGCAAACCGTATAGAACGACAAATTAAGTCTCCGTCCGTTACACTCATTTTGTTTTTAGCGAGCGTTGGAGCACTGATTTACCTAGGGTATTTAATTAAACCAGAATTTAGGGGTGACCCGCTACCGTACACGTTAGCACTCACTGCAGAAATATTTATTATCTTCCAGGGTCTTATGGCTTTTTGGACTATCCTTAGCGGTCGCTTTAACCCACGAGGGTACGAATATCACCACGCTCAGGATCGTTTATTCGCCGGAAAAACGGGCGGTAAGTCTGCGGTTAAAACCATCACGACATCAACTGCAAAAATTGCTCCACGTATCTCGATGGAACTGAATAAGAAGCCTGTAACTATCGATGTGTTTATCCCTGTTTATGGCGAACCTATCGAAGACATCCGAGAAACTGCCATTGCTGCCCGTGATGCCTACGGCCTCCACAAAACCTTTATTCTTGATGATGGAAAATCAGATGAAGTTGAAGCTTTGGCTAAGAGGCTAAAGGTCGGCTATATTCGTCGCCCTACCAACCAACACGCTAAAGCTGGTAATATAAACTTTGCGCTGAGCAAGACTAACGGTGACTTCTTTCTTATCCTTGACGCCGACTTTGTTGCTGAACCGAACATCTTATATGAAACGCTACCGTTCTTTGAAGATCCGGAATTGGCGTTCGTTCAAACACCGCAGTACTACAGTAACCAGACAAACTTTGTTTCAAGTGGTGCCAGTTTTATGCAACACGTCTTTTACTCGCTTATTCAAGCCGGTAAGAATAAATTTAATTCTTCGTTTTGTGTCGGTACTAACGTGGTGTTCCGACGCGCTGCCATCGATGACATTGGCGGAGTTTATCAAAAGTCTAAATCGGAAGATATCTGGACGTCTCTGTTTTTGCACGAAAAAGGCTGGAAGTCGATATACATTCCAACCTTGCTAGCTGTCGGTAAGACACCAGAAAACCTGATGGCATACTCGAAGCAACAATTGCGATGGGCGACTGGTAGCTTTGAAGTGTTTATCCGCAAGAACCCGTTGTTTATTAAGAAGCTTAGCTTTGACCAACGGCTGCAGTACCTAACGACCTCTTCGTACTACTTTGTGGGCTTCTCGGTGTTACTACTGCTTCTGTTGCCGCCACTGCAAATTTTCTTTAACCTTTCACCAATTTCGACCGACATTCCAGTTTGGCAATGGGCGTTAATGTATAGCGGTTTCTATGTAACACAATTAGTGCTGGCCTTCTACACAATGGGTGGTTTCAAAATTAAAACATTAATTTTAGCAAACGTTTCATTCCCAATTTACATCAAGGCATTCTTTAACGCATTGTTCCGCCGCGACCAAGCGTGGAGCGCGACGAACGCAAAAGGCAATTACGATTCACCATTCAATTACGTTCGGGCCCAGGTGTACATTTTCGTATTCCTGTTCCTTACAAGCCTAGTTGGAATTTTCAAGGCAGTGTACACGTACGAGCTTTCAATTTCACTGCTATGGAACCTATTTAACACCCTGGTGTTTGGATACTTTGTCCATGTTGCAACAGCCGAAGCACGTATGCTGAAGCGAGCTGAAAAAAAGCCAAAGAAAAAATTAACCAAGCAATTTGCAGCCAAAGACGGCATACCTAAAGGAGAAGTAATATGAAGCTAAGTGGTAAGATTAAATTCTTTTTCGGAATCGTAGCAGTAATACTTTTAGTAGGGGTTTTAACCGTATTCCTAAACATCAGTATGTCGACATCGTCGTCGGTTGAAGCGACACTTGATGCGCAATCCCGTACTATCGGTACAGATTACCCAGGTTTGGTTGTGAAGCAAAATGTTGAAGAGGGTCAAAAGGTTTCAGAAAACGAAGTATTGTTTGAAATCGAAAGTCAGCAACTAAAAACCAGCCTCGCGTCTGGTGCTATTACCGAAGCGAGCTTGCCGTTTAAATTAAACCCAGATACTAAGAATATTGAAATTCGTTCAACCAGTGCTGGTGTGATTGATGAAATTTTTTACCGCGAAGGTTCATATGTCCCAGCGAGCGGTGTTCTTACGACAGTCTACGTGCTAGATTCGCTATTTGTTACTGCACACTTCCAGCTGGCTCCACCGGACTATGCACGTATTCAGGAAGATAGTTCACTTGAACTGCTATTTCCTGATAACACAAAGAAAGATGGGAGTATTACTTCAGTGACACTTGAAAGTAGTAAAGACGCAGAAAATGTTGATACGGTCGTGAAGGCTAAAATTACCGACGCTAATATGAGCGACTTCCGTTTCTCGGTTGGCACGCCTGTCGATGCAAAATTACACCTAAGGCAAGACAGCTGGTATCAAAACCTCGTGAAGGTTATCCAGGATACGTTTACACCAAAGAAGGGATAAACAATGAAACGCCGAACGCTATATATACTAACGGGCTCGACACTGGCCGTGATACTGATTGGTGCGATTACTATTTCGGTTTTGAAACAGGAAAACAACGATGGAACGAATATCTTTTCGAGCGATGCATCCATTCTTAATAAAGGTGCGTTAAAAGAACTGCCTCAAAAAGCCGCCTCTACTGCGTCACTGGACCGTCTTGCAGATGACGTGACTCCACCGACTAACTCTTGGATTAGCGGCTTGGTATTACAAGATAAGCCGTTGGCTGTTTTTCCGATGCCGTATAGTTTGCAGGCACTTGATACTGGCTTTGAAGTTGGGTTACCTACAGTTACAAGTGATGCAAAGACAATTACTGGCGGACATGCAGCGGGTATCAATGCCAACGTTCAAAACGCTACACAGTTTAAGCTGAGTCGATTTGATAAAACCTCAGCGACGCTGGCATATTCAAATGGTGATGAACGTCTAGGTAGGCTCACTGCCGCCCAAGGCTCTCCGTATGTGTTTTATCGGGCCGAAAGCGATACGACAATTCAACTGACCGATGCTTCGGGCGGTAAGGTTGCTGACAATATGTATAGCTATAAAAAAGGCGGCCATACGTATTATGTTGCTGGCCATGATGCCACGAAACTCGCTGCAAGCAGTGGTGGAGTTACGGCGACCATACCCAAAGGCAGCCTGGTAACTTTTTACGCTTTACCTGCGAATGCAAGTGATGTTTTAAAGGCGAACTCTGGAAATGAGATTACTTCGGTTGAAGTGACGCATGATGAAAAAGACGAACAGTCGTTAACGCACTTTAATTACAAAACAGCTAATCAAAAACCCACTGTTGTAAGTAGCCTGCCGTATCAAACAGTTGAAGGTGGCGATAAGCTGAACCTGACATACGAAAGTGTCTATGGTGATATGCAATCACGAAAGGGTAATGAGTTTACTGCTAAAGTGCCGCTTATTAAACCATCAAGCCAACTAGACCTCAAGAAGCTGAGCGATGAAGAAAAGCGCCTTGTTATTAGTGACCTACAGGCTGATAGCCAAGATATTGTTATTGAAGCGAAGGACAGTTACTTTGCCGGCAAGGCATTGGCACGTACCGCGACTTTGCTGGATATTGCTGAGCAACTTGACCAAGCTGATATCGCGAAACAACTTCAGACTGTTTTGAAACGTGAGCTTACTGCTCGACTTGGTAAGGAATACTTTTATTACGATACCGACCTAAAGGGAATTGCCGCACAAACCGCCGCTTTTGGTTCGGAAGATTTTAATGACCATCATTTCCATTACGGCTATTTTATTTACGCAGCCAGTATATTAGGAAAATATGACGCCTCGTTCGTCGATGAATATAAAGACGAAGTTAATATATTGGTAGCAGATATTGCCTCTTACGAAACCTATCCTGAATTTCCAATTGAACGAACCTACGACCCATACTCGGCACACTCGTGGGCAGCTGGTCTGTCACCATTCCAGGATGGGAACAATCAAGAATCAAGTTCAGAAGCTTTGAATGCCTATAACGGTGTAGCGCTGTGGGCTGATGTGATTGGAAATAAGACATTGAAGAAAAATGGGCAGTGGATGCTGTCTAACGAAACGGCGACAGCGGCCACTGCTTGGCGCAGCGTTGATACATCGGAGAAGTACCTTGCTAACTACACCAGCCCAGTTGCTTCATTGAGCTTTGGCGGCAAGCGAACCTACTCGACCTTCTTTAGCGATGAATCAAATACCAAATTAGGCATTCAACTTATCCCGATGAGCCCAGTGATGGAAACATTCAAAACCGATGGTGCGGGAATAAAGGACAAGCTGGCTAAGCAAGATAAAGCCAATAACTACAACGTCGCACTAGGTGATTATTTGTTGATGTACTTGGCCCTAAGCGACAAAAAAGCAGCGGTGGCTGCACTTGACCGACAGACTGATGAGTTTATTGATGATGGCAACACTCGTACCTATTTGCGAGCCTGGATATATACACAAGACTAGAGCCGCGCGCAGCAGAGGAGTATAATAAAGGTATGATTACAGCTATTTCATCATTTAGTGGAATTTCTGTACCGAGCCTCGAAGAAGCCCGCGCTTTTTACGTAGACACACTTGAACTGCCCTTAGTTAATGAAGATATGGGATTGCTGGTTGCACTTCCAGGGGGTGGGCGGCTCTTTATATATGAAAGGCCGAACCATCTGCCGGCTACTTTTACAGTTTTAAACTTTGTTGTTAATGATATCGACAGTACTATCGACCACATGGTTAGCCAGCATGGAATTACCTTTGAGCGGTA
>Ga0247810_10000610_pt1 | contig 33791 bp, 26 predicted proteins | sample UWRJL119311C1_FD_179918 | JGI IMG/M metagenome (GOLD analysis project Ga0247810, IMG submission 179918) | Plant litter microbial communities from Arlington Agricultural Research Station in Wisconsin, United States - UWRJ-L119-311C-1 | ecosystem: Environmental > Terrestrial > Plant litter >... | reverse complement strand
CCCTCGCTCCCTCCTCCCCCTACCCTCCTGCCACCGTCCCCACTCCGCCGAACTTCCCCAATCGACCGCTCAGCCCGCTCGAAACAGCCGTTCAGGGAAGCTCGATGCCCCGGGCGAGCGCTTGCCGGACCCGGGCGACCGTGTGCTCCGGTGTCCGGAACATGCCGTGCGCCCTCACGCGGACGACCACCCACCCCGCCGCGATCGCCCGGTCGATGCGCGTCATGTCCTTCTCGTACTGGCGGACCGACCGACGATGCTGGTCACCGTCGTACTCGACGATCACCCGCTGGTCCCGGTAGACCATGTCGAACCGCCCGATCTCCCCTCGGTGATCACTGACCGGGACGTTGAGCAGGGGCTCCGGAAGTCCGGCGCGCACGAGAAGCAGGCGCAGAGACGTCTCCATCGGGGATTCGGCTCCGACGCGGACATCGTCGAGCGCAGCCCGGGCGCGGCGGCACCCCCGCCCGCGTGATGCCAGGCATCCGGCCCGGAGCTCCCCGAGGGAGACCCACGGACGCAGGTCGCGCGGATCGAGGACCGCCGGATCGAGGACGAGGGCGTCGCCCACCGCTACGAGCTCGTCGTGACCCAGGACCGTCGCCAACTCGAGGAACATCGTCACGGGATCCGACACCCGGAGCCCGTTGCGGAGCACCGAGTGATCCACGTCGTTGACGTGGCCGACGACACCGGGCCGTCGCGGCGGGTTGAGCGGCGCCGTCGCCGTCACGTGGAGGCCGGGTGGCCGAGGCGGGAGCGGCACGGGCCAGAGCAGGGCGGCCGTGCCGTGGCTGAAACGGTCGCCCGGACGCAGGAGCGGCAGGTAGTCGCGGATGGCGTCGGGCACGCCGGTAGCGCGCACCCCGTGATGCGGGCGGGTCAGATCGGGGCCCCGGAGGCGACTCGCGCTCAGGCCGCCACTGCGGGCGTCGGAAACGAGGAAGGCGCGGTCGCCCAGGTTCTCGGGGAGGGGAATGCGAGGGGACATGGTCGATGACCATGCCGGAGGCCGCGCGGAGCGCGTTCCGTCCCTCCACACGGTCGGCGAGCTTCCCCGAACGACCCCTCGTGCGGTCGCGAAGGGTCGTTTGGGGAAGCTCGGCGGGATGGGGGGCGGGGCCGGGGCCGGGGCCGGGCACCAGCTCGCAGGGGCGCGGCGGGAGTCAGGGGCGGAGGTGGGCGCGCAGCACCTCGGTCAGGCCGGTGCGCTCGACGGTGTTCTCGAAGCGGAAGGAGTGCGCCAGCTCGCGGGCCTGATCCGGGGTGACGCCGGCGAAGAGGGCGCCGAAGCGCTCGGCGAGGGGCTCCGCGAGCAGGATGTGCCGGACGAGGACCGCGATGTGCGGCTGGCGTCCCCACGGGTACGGCACGAAGTCGGGGAACTCCGCGTCGAACACCGCGTCGATGGGGTCGAGGATGTCGCGCACGTTGACGTCCGATCCGCCCCACGAGTCGATGCCGAGGCGGTCCTTCACGGCGCGCGCCGGAGCGATCCGTGAGACGTACGCGCTGTCGGGGGCCGCCGAGACGAGGCCCTGGAGGCCGATGTCCTTGTAGGTCCAGAGGGCCCAGCTGGCGCCGTGCTCCCGGTAGATCTCGAGCTGGTCGCGCAGCAGTTGGAAGCGCCACGGGTCCTGCGAGCGGTCATCCGAGTAGACGGGCCCGAACTCGCCGATCCAGATCGGGGTGCCGGTCTTCCGCATGTACTCGGTCCGGCGCAGGAAGCTCTTCTCCACGACCGACCGGTCGAAGTACTCGCCGCGCGTGACGCCCGGGTACTCCTTCGCGCTGGTGATGCCGGGCAGCGCGTAGTCGTGCGCGGTGTAGACGGTGTTCGGCAGCGGCTCGCTGCGCGCGTCGAAAGCACTGAAGTCGGTCGAGTAGCGGTTGCCGTCGAGGAACAGCGCGTGGCGGGGGTCGATCGCCCGGACGGCCTTCTCGAGGCGGTCGTAGAACGGCAGCAGCCGCTCGTTGGTGGGGTCGGACGGTTCGTTGATCGGGTTGTAGCCGGCGACCTCCGGGCGGTCGCGATACCGGGTCGCGAGCGCCTCCCACAGGTGCACGACCCGATCCTGGAAGTGCGGGTGATCCCAGAAGGTCGCCACGTGGGTCGGGTTGTCGCTGTGCCAGTGCTGGTTCTGATAGCCGGGCAGCGCGTGCAGGTCGATGATCGAGTAGATCCCGTGGCGCGCCAGCAGGGTGATCACGCGGTCGAGCCGGGCGAACCCTTCCTCCTTGAGCTCGAAGGGGCGGGCGTCGTCCTCGAAGTGTCGGTAGTTGACCGGGATGCGCACCGAGTTGAGGCCGACCGAGGCGAGGTGCGCCGCGTCCGCCTCGTCGAGGAAGTCGACGTAGAAGGCTTCGAAGAACGCGTCGTACGACTCCTGGCCCATGGCCGACAGCAGCGCGCGGCGCACGCCCTGCTCGGTGCCCGGGTAGCCGGTGATGAAGTTCTCCATGTTCATCCAGCCGCCGAGCCCGACGCCGTGCAGCTGGACGGTGGCACCGGTCTCGTCGACGAGGCGGTCGCCGTCGACGCGGATCCAGGGGAGGGAGGAGGTCATGGTTGCTCCGATCGGTAGGGCATGGTCTGGGGGCGTGGTCGGCCTGCGATCGCGATGGTCGGCCATGCGGGGTCGTGGGTGAGGATCTCGACACCGCCGCGCGTGGTGAGCACGGTGTCCTCCGCCTTGAGGCCGGGGGCGCTCGGGTTCCACGCGAAGGCCTGGTGCTCGGCGACGAGCCCGGGGGTGTCGGGCGTGACCTTGGGGTCGCGCCCGAGGTAGCCCGTCGGGCCGCCCTGGTGGTGGTTGCGCCACTCGTCGCCGTCGAAGCCGTTCGCCGGGTAGGCGCGCTGCAGGGTGGCGAGCACGTCCGCGAGCGGGGTGCCGGGGTGGGTCGCGTCGAGCACGGTTGCCTCGACGGCGAGCAGCTGCTGCTCGGCGGGGTCGGGCCGCCCAACCCATCGGGTGAGGTTGACGATGAGGCCGTGCCGGCGGGCACCGAGCACGAGCATCGCGCGCTGCCCGAGCGGGGCGGTCGTCGGGAGGGGGTGTCGGTGCGGCAGACGGCGCTCCCCCGCGACGAGGAGGACCACGGGTTCGGCGCCGATGGCATAGACGGCGTCCGCGAGGCGACCCGCGGCGACCCGCTCGGTGTCGTCGGGTCGGAGCCCGGAGGCCACCCGCGTCATCGCGACCGCGGCGTCGCGGCCGAGCGTCCGGTAGCGCTCGACCTCCGCGGGGGTGAGGGACGCGCGGGCAGCACGCAGCTCCGCGTCGAGGTCGTGCTCACGGAGGATCGCGCGATCGCGGGCCCAGGTCTCGGGGACGAGAGGTTCCGTCCACGGGACGGCCACCGCCTCCGTCACCCCCTCCTCACGTCGCAGTCGCTCGAGCTCCATGACGGGGCAGCGGATCTCGTGGCCGTCGCGTGTGACGAGGACGGCGAGCACGGAGGCACCGCCGATCGGGACGGTGGTGCGGGCACCGTCGAGGTACCAGGAGACGACCGCGGCACTCTCGAGGACGAGGCCCTCGGCATCGTCGGGCAGCAGCGCCACCACCTCGGCGTGACGGGTCATGCGTCGACCTCCTTGGCGGTGTAGTCGCGCAGCGGGCGCGACCATCGGGTGGTGGCGGCGAGCACGGCGACGATGATCGCACCGCCGATGGTGGGGGCGGCCCACGGGCCCGCGACGAGCGAGAGGCCGCCGACCCAGGCGTCGCCCGCGCGGGGTCCCGCCGTGAGCACGACGGTGGTCAGCCCCTGGATGCGACCGCGCATCGCGTCGGGGGTCTCGGACTGCATCATCGTGGTGCGGAAGATGGCCGCCACGTTGTCGGCCGCCCCGGAGAGGGCGAGCAGCACGCAGGCGAGTACGAGGGGGCCGACGGCCACCCCCGCGTCGCGCGTGCCGGTGGCGGCGATGACGAGGCCGAGCGCGAGGACGGATGCGCCGAACCCGATGCCCGCGAGGCCGACCGCCAGCCCGTGACGGCGGATGCGCACGATGCGACCCGAGACCGCGCTCGACGCGAGCACCCCGACCGCTCCGCTCGCGGCGAGCAGCCCGACGACGAAGGGGCCCCCGCCGAACACGGTCGCCGCGAGGGCCGGGAAGAGCACCTGGGGCCGTCCGAAGACCATGCACACCACGTGGAGCAGGACGGGGGTGCGCAGCGCCGGGTTGGCGGCGAGGAAGCGCAGGCCTTCGAGGACGGACCGCGGGCCGAGGCTGATGCGCGCCCCCTCCGGCCGGATGGCGGGCAGCGTCACGATGCCGAGGAAGGCGGTCGCGTAGAGGAGGACGTCGATCGAGTAGGTCCACGCGAAGCCGACGCCCGAGATGAGGATGCCCGCGAGCGCCGGGCCGACCGTGACCTGCAGGCCCGCCGACACCCCGCTGAGGGCAGCGGCCGCGGGGAGCTGGCGCACCGGGACGAGCCGCGGCAGGATCGCGAAGCGCGCCGTGCCGACGAGCGTCGAGGCGACCGAGCTGAGGGTGGTGAAGAGGTAGAGGGGTAGGAGGTTCTCGTTGCCCGCCCACGCGAGCGCCGCGATGCCGAGCGCGCTGAGCCACGAGGCGGAGGCCGCCCAGATGAGCACCACGCGGCGGTCGAAGGCATCGACGAGGCTCGACCCGAACACCCCGATCACGATCATGGGGACGAAGGCGATGATGCCGACGAGGGAGACAGCGAAGGTGGAGCCGGTGAGGTCGTAGACCTGCACGCCGACGGCAACGACGGTGAGCTGCGCGCCGATACCGGAGGTGACGCCGCCGATCCACATCCGCGCGTAGGCGGGGTGGTCGCGCAAGGGGCTGAGGTCGATCGCCCAACCGTGGCGCCGCGGCGCGCTCTCGGGTGTGGACATCCGCCTGTTTCCTCATCGACCGGCCGGGTGGGTGCTTCGTGGGATACGATCCGTGAAAGCGCTTTCTTCCACCCTACATAGTCGGCCGACGAAAGGACAAGACGGCATGCAGCATGAGCTGGACGACATCGCCGCCGCCCTCAGCGGCCACCTCGACACCGAGGTCACCGCGGCCGGCATCGCCCCGCTGCGACTGCCCGCCTGGACCCGCAGCCGGCACGCCGACGGGGGCATCGACCGCATGTCCGCACAGACCAGCGGCGTGCGCCTGCGCGTCCTGACGGCCGCCCGCGAACTGCGGCTGCACGCCACCTTCACCCGCACCGCCTCCGCCGCGCACCCGCCCCGATCGATCGCGCTCGTCGCCTCGACGTCCGCGGGCGCCCACCGGGTCGACCTCGACGAGGGAGACATCCTTCGCGAGGACAGGGACCGCTCCGCGGTGCGGGAGGCGGGGGCCGCATCCGAGGTGCGTCTCGTCCTCGACGACCCGGCCGGCGATCGCCTCGTCACCATCCACCTGCCGCACGCCGCCGCGACCCTCATCCATCGACTGGAGGCGGATGCCCCGCTGCGACCCGCGCCCGCCGACGGGCTCCGCTGGATCCACTACGGCAGCTCGATCAGCCACGGCTCCGACCTCGATGACCCCCGCGGACCCTGGCCCCACCAGGTCGCCGCCCGCCTCGACCTCGACCTCGTCAACATGGGCTTCGCCGGCAATGCGATGCTCGACGGTTTCGTGGCCCGTGCCATCGGCGCGGCGGCGGCCGACCTCGTCTCCGTCAAGGTCGGCATCAACCTGGTGAACGGCGACGCGATGCGCGCGCGGACCTTCGTGCCGGCGCTGCACGAATTCCTCGACCTCATCCGCGAGGGGCACCCCGACGCGCCCGTGGCGCTCATCACCGCGCTCGCCTGCCCGGCCCACGAGGACGCGACCGGCCCGACCCGCCCTGGCCCCGACGGACGTGCCGCCGCGACGCCACGGCCCGTCCCCGTCGGCGACGGCAGCCTCACCCTGCGCCGCACCCGCTCGCTCGTCGCCCAGGTCGCGGCAGCGCGGCAGGACCCGGCGCTCCACCTGGTCGACGGGCTCACCCTCCTGGGTGTGAACGACGGGCACCTGCCGGACGGGCTGCACCCGGACCAGGGCGGGCACGACCTGATCGCCGCGAGGATCGCGCCGATCGTGGCGGGCCTGCTCGAGCGCTAGGTGCCCGTGCGCACCAGCGCCCCGTCCAGGTTCACCTGTGTCCCCACCGACCCCGGCGAGGCCGTCGGCAGCACGGTCACGACGAGGGTGTGCGCTCCCGCCGTCAAGCCGTCGATGGCGAACAACGCCACCCGGTTCGCCGAACCGGTCGAGTACCAGTCGACGACCCCGTGGTCGACGCCGTCGATCACGATCTGCGCCCTCCCCTTGTCGCCGCCGGTGGACCCGGAGAGGCTCACGCCGGTCCCGGTGAAGGAGATGGTCGCTGTCGCGTCGGCCTCCGAGGTCCCCCGCAGCTCGCCGAGGAGGAAGGCCGGGTCGGCCACTCCCCACCAGGTTCCCGTGTAGGTGAAGGTCGACGGGTGCACCGCCGTCTCCGATGGCGCGTTCGGGTCGGGAGGCGTGAGCCCTCCCCCGAAGACCACCACCCCGTCGATGGTGAGCTGGTTTCCCACCGACGAGGCGGAATGGGAGCCGGACACGGTGATGACCAGCACATGGTCGCCCGCTGCAAGCCCCGTGACCGTCACCGTTCTCTGTAGGTGGAGTCCGGACGTCGCGAACCAGTCGGCGGGGTCGAGTTCCACCCCGTCCAATGTCACCGTCGCGATGCCCTTGTCCCCGCCGGTGGAGGCGAGGATCGACGCCCCGGTGCCGGTGAACCGCAGGGTCGCTGTCTCCCCCACCACCGACGAGCCGCGCAGGGAACCACCGAGGAAGGTGTCGCCCGGTGCCTGCCACCAGCCGGCGCTGAAGTCGACGGCCGAGTCGTCGAAGGTGATGCCCAGCTCCCCGGTGAGGGAGTAGGTGTGCGATCCGTTCCTGACGCCGTCCGCCCACACCATGCCGTCGGCCGCTGCGGTGACCGTCGACGTCACGCCGTCCACGGTCAGCGTGTGGGTCGTGCCGGCCAGTCGCTTCCATCCGATCCGGACCGGGGTGTCTCCGCTGAAGGAGACGGTGTAGCTGTCGGTGCCGGGGTAGGAGACGGATACCGCCTGGTCCCCGTGGAGGGTGTAGTCCAGGCTGCTGCCGACCATCGTGGCGTCGATCGCCGGGACGAGGTCGAGCCGGTCGTGATGCGGTTGGAAGCCAAGCACATCGTGGTACAGCGGCCAGGCGCCCAGCACGTTGTTGACCATGAAGGGCTCCTGCCAGATGTCGCGGCGGGGCTCGAGGGTGTCCGGCTGGATGTTGCTCCAGCCCATGAAGCCGTCCACGGAGTAGCGGTCGACGACCTGGTTGGCGTACTGGACGTTCACCGACCGGTCGCCCAGGAGGAGAGGGATCTGGGCCGCGGGCTGCTCGTTAAGCAGGTGGACGCCGCCGTCCTCGAAGAACGGGAAGTACATCCGCGGCCAGCCGTTCTCGAGCGTCTCGCCGCTCGCGCAGCTGCGCGGGTTCGAGCCGTGCAGCTTCCACGTGTAGTCGGTGCCGCCCTGGGCGCCGTGGTCGTACACGTGCCCGCTGGTCTCGAGCACTCCGTAGCTCTCACGGAGGGACTCGGCCATGGTGAGCTCGCGGGCCTCCCCCTCGATGAGGCCGACCATGGAGGCGTAGCCGTTGGTGAACAGGTGGCTGCAGTCCTTCGCGATCTGGCCGTCCGCCGTGCGCGTGTAGGCGAAGCTGTTGCTCGCGGTGGACCAGAACCCGCCCGCGCTGGTGTCCCGGTTGTAGGCGGCCTTCACGCCGGCGGCGAGCGCCTCGTAGTGGTCCGCCCGGGCGGAGTCGCCGAGGACCTCCCGCTCGAGCTCGGCCCACTTGGTGAGGGCGCCGTAGGCGAAGACGTTGTGGTACGCGCTCACCTGGCCGATGTCGTACTGGTCGTTCCACTCCGACCAGTCGATGAAGCAACCGGTCACGCTCTGCGGGTCGGCGCATTGCGCGTTCGCGAACAGGCCGGCCGTGGGGCCGGACGTGATCAGCAGCTCGTTCTCGGCATAGCCGAGCGCCGCGCGCACCGGCTCGGCGATGGCAGAGAGCCAGTCCGCGTCCGGGTCGAGGTCGTAGAGGGTGGCAGCGGAGAAGACCACATTGATGGTGTTGTCCGTGGTGGCGTAGGTCGGCTGGCTCTCGTTGAGCACACCGTAGGGCGTGCAGCAGTGGATGCGACCATCCGTGTCCTGCAGGCCGCCGAGCTGTCCGCCGACGGGCGTGTTGAGCGCGGCGGGATCCCGCTTGGGCAGCGCGAAGATGTCGAGGTACTGGCCGCGCATCGAGGCGAAGGCGCCCTCGTCCTGCAGGAGCTCGAGCGACCAGACGTTCCACGGCGAGGTGAATCCGGGGGCCTCTCCCGCGCGGAAGGAGCGCTCGGAACTCGCGCCGATGTCCGCACCCTGGACGATCGTGCGCCCGAAGTCGTTGACGAGGCGGCTGAGGGCGTCCGAGTCGACCCCGACCAGGTCGAGCCCGTCGTAGTAGTCGGCGGTCGCCTCCGGAGCGAGGGTGATGGTCGCCGACTCGCTCGCGCCGTCCGTCACCGTCGCGGGTGCGAACAGAGCGGCGTCCGCCACCTCGGAGAAGCGTCCCCGGTATCCGGACTCGTTGCCGTTCGCGTACTCGAGCGGGCCGTCGACCGCGCGCCAGGCGACCTCGAGCCCCGCCGCGTCCGTCGGCGTCCCGGTGCGGGCGAGCTCGGTGCCGACGGTGGAGTCGGAGGCGAGTGAGACAGCAAGCCCGGACGGTTGGTCGTGGGTGAGGAACACCAGCTGCGAGGTGTCGAACACCGCGTGGTTGGGGGCGGTCTCGAGCAGGATGCCGTTGCGGTGCAGGCCGTCGATCGCACCGAACTCCGCCGCCGCGTCGACGAGCGCGTCACCGCCGACGGGGATGTTGCCGCCGTCGAGGGGTCGCCGCACGTTCTGCCACGCCTCCTCGGCGAAGAGCAGGACGCCGGTCTCCGTCGCCAGCGAGGTCGGGGCGTCGAGGTCGTAGTCGCGGTCGACCGTCCAGGTCACCGAGTCGCCGACCGGTACGAACAGCCAGGACTCGGTCACCGTGCCCCCGTCGAACGGCAGCTCGAAGGAGGCGGAGATGCCCTTGGTAGTGGTCGTGACGTTCACGGAGTCGGCGGCCGCGGCGTCCACCGAGGCGAGCCCGGTGGGCGTGATCCGGGTTCCGACGCTCGGGACGGCCGGGTCGAGCACGTTCCCGTCGTCGACCGTGAGGCGCGAGACCACGACACCGGAGGCGTAGTCGACCTTGATCGCGACGCGACCCGAGTCGACCGTGAAACTCTTCGCGGTGGTGTCCCAGGTGACGCCGGCCGGAATGGTCGAGGACGTCTTCGGCACCGTCGATGCGGGCGGGATGGCCTTCGTCCTCGGCTTCGCGGGGGCGGGAACGGGGGCTCCGTCATCCGCTTCCGCCTCCTCACCGCCCGGGTCGTCGGACGACGGCTGCTCCGTCGCTTCGTCAGTCGACCCGCCCACCTCGTCTGTCGGTCCTTCCGCCGTCGGTGCGGCGCCGCTCTGCGGAACGGGCTGATCGCTCGGGCGGTTGAGGACGAACAGGCCGCCCGCCACGATGACCGCGATGGCCGCGATCGAAGCAAGGACCAGCAACAACGACTTCTTCATCAACAGTCTCCTTTGACGTTGAGAGGGGGTGGAGTGACGCCTAGCGCGACGTCAGGCTGAACTGCCCTGCCTCGGCGGCGTCCGGGGCGGGCAGGAGATGGACACGGAGGAACTCGTCGACGTCGTCGTCGAGCAGGGCGATGGCGCCCTCGATGGCCGCCGTGCTGGTGCGTGGCTCGACGACCCATCGTTCGGCGAGCTGGAGGGGCGACGGGTCGACCGTGGCCATCGCCGCGGCGCCCGTGATCGCGTGACGATCGAGCTCCCGCCGCTGGTTGGCGAGATCCTCCCGGAGGGTGTCCCGCAGCTCCTCGATGAGACGGGCGCGGTCACCCCCACCGCTGCGGAGTCGATCCGCGAGCGTGGTCGCGCGGATGTGCAGGGCGAGGGCGGTGGCGCGGGTGATGAACCCGACGGCCTCCGAGAGCTGGAGGGCGGGGACCTCGAGACCCTGGTCGGCGCGCGCGACGGCGCGCTCCATCGTCCGGGCGGCCATCCGACAGCGGAGTTCGACGTCCTCCAGCAGCCACGGGTGCGCAGGATCGTTGGTGGTGCGCATGAAGACGGACCCGCGACTGGAGCGCCAGGCCGGGGTCTCCCACGCGGAGGCGGCCGACTGCGAGCCGCGTACGGTCGCGGCACTGAGGGCGTGGACGGGCTGACTCCGCCCGAGTTGCCGAGCGAACCAGGTCGCATCCCACGGGTACTGCTCGTAGGCGGAGGAGGTGAGCGTCCAGAACTCGGCGAGGCCGGGCCCGCCCAGCCGGTCGGCGAGCCGCGCCAGGAGCGTGGCCTCGTCCGCGTCGGGGTCGGCGAAGTACTGCGCCGCGGCCGCGAGGTTGACGTCCTGCCCCTCCGGGACGATCCCGTAGTACTCCTTGACGCCGACCACGCCGTCCACGGCGTCGAGCGCCCGGAGCTGGCGGATCGTGACGAGCGGCACAGGAAGGTTCTCCCACGGCTCGACCTCCTCGTTCGCCGAGGAGAGGAACGCCTCGGCGATGACGGGGATCCCCCGCGAGGCGGCCAGCGCGGCGGCGGACCGGAGGAAGCGGTCGGCCGGCATCGTCGAGATGACCTCGGCGATGCTGCTGTGCATCATGAGGCCGATCCCCCCGGGGGCGAGGCGCTCGATGCAGGCGAAGGTCTGGCCGGACGAGAGCTCCCAGGGCTCCCACCACACCCGGCCGGTGGGCCGCACGTCCGCCCAGGACGCCGCGAGCCCGTCGAGGAAACGCGGAAGGCGCTCGTGCAGCGGGACACCGGCGCAGCGGTCGCAGTCGCCGAACTCACTGCACAACCAGGCGTCCTGGTCGTAGGTGTACACGAGGAGGTCCTCGACGAGGGGGAAGGACCCCGCGAACCCCGCGAGCGCCTCGGCGTAGCGCTCTCCGGTGGCCGGGTCCGAGATGCACTGCGGCAGGGGCGCCCCATCGAAGCCGGCACGGCCCTGGAACGGCGCCCCGAAGTGGAACAGGGTCCGGAGGCCCGCCTCGGTCGCGAGCTCCGAGCGGCGGCGGAGATCCGCCTGGCGCTCCGGGAGTCGGCCGGGGGTCGCACTCGAGGCGACGGGCCCGGCGACATCCCACACATCCTCGAGGTTGAGGGGTTCGTCGAGGGGCCGGTACGACCACGCGATGTTGAGCTGCACCGCGGTGAAGCCCAGGTCGACGAGCGCCCGGAGGTTCTCGGCGCTCCACTCCACGTCGGGGTGCGCCGGGTTGCCGAGGATCGCCACCCGCGCCGGCCCGGTCATCCGGCGACCCGCATGAGCTGTGCATCCAGGTCGAAGGCCTGGCGCAGCGCGACGACCGCGTCGACCGGGCGCGCCGCGTCGACCGGGACGAACATGTCGCCCGTCGCGGCACTCCACCGCTCGTTGACCTCGCTCGAGCGCATGGCGGCGAGCGTCGCCTCGAAGTCGTCCGTCTCGAGGTAGCCGACCAGGAGTCCCGAGTCGTCGATGAAGATCGAGTAGTTGCGGTACCCGGCATCCCGGAGCTGTTCGAGCATCTCCGGCCAGACGTTCTCGTGCCAAGCCAGGTACTCCGGGATGCGGTGCTGCTCGATGCGCAGCAGGAAGCAGACCTTCTCGCTCACTTGCCCACCCCCGCGAGGAGGCCGAGGTTGAAGCGCCGCTGGGTGACGATGTACAGCACCACCACGGGGATCTGCGAGAGGACGAGTGCCGCGAAGATCTTCGGCACGTCCACGAAATACTGCTGCTGGAACCGCAACGGGATCACTGAGACCGGCTGCACCGCCGGATCGTTGAGGAAGAGGAGAGCCAACAGGAACTCGTTCCACGTGCTGAGGAAGGTCCAGAGTGCGACGAGGGTGATGGCCGGGCCAGCCAGGGGCAGCGCGATCGAGCGGAACATGCGCCACAGGCTGCTGCCGTCGATCGTCGCGGCCTCGAAGATCTCCTCCGGCAGGTTGTCGAAGGCGTTCTTGAGCAGGAGCAGGCCGAGCGGGAAGAACAGGGCGATGTACGGGAAGATCACCGCCGCGTAGGTGTTGCCCCAGCCGAATGCCCGGTTGAGCTGGCTGAAGGGGACCAGGATCGCGCCCGCCGGCAGCATGAGACCGGTCAGGAGCACGCCGTAGGTGACGTTGCGGAAGCGGAAGCGCAGCTGCGAGAAGGCGAAGCCGGCGAGCGACGTGATGGCCACGACCGCGAAGACGGTGACGAGCGTGATGATCGCGCTGCTGAGGAGGCTGCGCGCCACGTTGCCCTGCTCGATGACGGCGGCGTAGTTGCCGAGCCCGTCGCCCGAGAAGGACTTCGAGATCAGGCTGAGGAGCGGGAGCACCCACACGACGGCGATGGTCGCGGTGATGACGAGGGCGGGACGTCCGAGGATTCTCACTGCTTCGCCTCCGCCCGCTTGGCGATGCGCAGTTGGACGATGGTGAGCACCAACGCGACCAGGAAGAGGATGGTGCCGATCGCGGCCGCCCGACCCTGCCGGTACTCGTCGAAGCCGGCGCGGAACAGGAGCGTCGTCGGCAGCTCGGTGCTGCCGCTCGGGCCGCCCTTCGTGAGCACGTAGACGATGTCGAAGGTCTTGAGGGTGCCGATGATGCTCAGCGTCAGCAGCGCCCAGTGCGTGGGCCGCAGGAACGGCAGGACCACGTGGCGCACGAGCTGAAGGGAGTTGGTCCCGTCGATCCGCGCCGCCTCGACGAGCTCCTTGGGCAGGGTGGTGAGGGCCGATTGGTAGACCGACATCGAGAAGCCGACCCAGAGCCAGACGTTCACGAAGGAGACGGTCACCAGCGCCGTGTTGGGGTCGGCGAGCCAGCTGTGATTGAGCGCGCCGAGGCCGACGGCGTCGAGCACGTTGCGGAGATCGCCGTCGTTGGGCTCGAGGATCTTGGAGAACAGGAAGCCGACGACCACGGGGGTCAGGACCACGGGGATGAAGTAGACGGTCCGGAGGGCGGAGCGGAGCCGACCCGTGCCGGCGAGGGAGACGGCGAGGACGAAACCGCCGCCCATCTGCAGCGCGATCGTGATGACGCCGAACACGAGCGTGTTCATCGACGTCTGGAGGACGGCCTCGCTCGTGAACAACCAGACGAAGTTGTCGAAACCGACGAACTTCGTCGCCTCGGTGAGCCCGTTCCACTCGAAGAAGCTGACGTAGGCGTTGCGGACCAGCGGGTAGGCGAGGAAGACCGAGAAGACCGCGACGCAGGGAAGGATGAAGAGGTAGGCGCTGGATGATCGGCGCCAGTCGGCTCCGGTTCGGCCGCCCGAGCGCCGGCGCTCGGTGGTTGTGCTCATGGTGCTTCCTTCGGGGAGGGTGGTGCCGGCCGCGCTCGTGCTGCGGCCGGCACCGATGACTCTGGTCGGGGTCGGGGTCGACGTCAGCTGGCGTCGTCGGCCGCCGCCTGGACCTCGGCCGCCGCCTCCTCGCCCGTGATCGTCCCGGCGGCGAGCTTGAGCAGCGCCTGGCCGAGCGCGCTCTTCACGGCCGCGTTCGGGACCTCCCGGTATCCGGCGAGCTCGTCGTTGAGGAGGGAGGTGAGCTGGGTGCGCACCGCCTGGGCGTTCTCGCTGACCTCGACGGCCGGGGTCACGTCCTCCGCCGTCACGGCGAAGTCGAGGTTGCCGTCGATGAGGATCTGTTGGCCCTCACCGGAGCTCATGAACGAGGCCAGCTTGAAGGCTGCCTCCTTCTTGTCGCTGTCCTTGTTCACGGCGAGGAGACCGCCGATGCCCGCGATGACCGGTGCGGTCCCATCCGGGACCGGCATGGGGGTCACGCTCGAGGTGAAGCCGCCGATGCGGTCGGCCGCGCTGACGAACATGTCCTGGTTCCAGCTGCCGTTGGCGAAGAAGGCCGCCTTGCCGTCCGCGTAGAGGTCGTAGGTGTCGGTGTAGGTCGTGGCGCCGGCAGCGCCGTCCTGGGCGACACCGTCCGTGAACAGGGCCGCGAACGCGTCGAAGGAGTCGACGAGGCCGTCCGTGGTCCACTTCCCGGACCCGTCCATGGCGGCGTACTGCTCACCGGGGGCGATCCCGTTGCTCATGGCGCTGAACACGTCGATGTCCATCCAGTCGTCCTTGGCACCGATGGCGAGCGGCACGACGCCTGCGGCGCGCAACGTCTCGCTGGCCTCGACGAGCTCCTCGTAGGTGGTGGGGATCTCGAGACCGTTCTGCTCGAGCAGGGTCTCGTTCACCCAGAGGAAGCCGGCCGACTGGAAGCCGTGCGGGAGTCCGTAGGCGACATCGTCGATGCTCGCCTGGTCGAGCGCGTCCGTCTTGTAGGTCCCCTTCCAGTCGTCGCCGAGCTCGGCCGCGGCAAGGCTGTCGAGCGGCTCGAGCAGCGACTGGAACTCGCCCAGCATGCCGCCGGCCTGGAGGTCGAAGACGTCGGGGCCGGTGCCGGAGGCGAGCTCCGTCTTGATGGCGGTGACGTAGTCGGCGTAGGGCAGGAGCTTCGCCTCGACGTTGATGTCGGGGTTCTCCTTCTCGAACGCCGCGACGATCGAGTCCATGACCTCCTGGGAGGGCGTCCACGATTCGTAGGTGATGGTGACGGTGCCGTCGGCGTCCTCCGGCGAGCCGGCGCAGCCGGCCAGGGTGAGCAGCGCCACGGAGGCCGCGGCGGTGATCGTCATGATGCGCTTGGTGGGGGTCTTCACTGTGGTCCTCCTCGTTGAGGCGTTCGGGGCGGGAACTTTATACGTATAAATTCCCGTAGCGATGAGTATGCTCTGGGGACGGTCGGCTGTCAAGCAACAATGGTCGACGGAGCCCGAAGGGAGGCGAGGCGGCGTGAACTCCGTGAGCATGCACGACGTGGCCGCCCTCGCCGGGGTGTCGCAGGCGACCGTGTCGAACGCGATCAACCGGCCGCACATGGTCCGAGCCGCGACCATCGAGCGGGTCCAAGCGGCCATGGACGAGCTCGGCTTCGTGCGCAACGACGCGGCGAGGCAGCTGAAGATCGGTCGCAGCACGAGCCTCGGGCTCCTGCTCGTCGACCTGGCCAACCCGTTCTTCACCGAGCTGGCTCGCGCTGTCGAAGGCCGCGCGGACGCGCACGGCTACTCGGTCCTTCTCGGCGACAGCAACGAGTCCGAGACGCGGGAGGCCTCCTACTTCGACCTCTTCGAGGAGCAGCGAGTCGAGGGACTCCTCATCGCCCCGGTGGGCGCGATCGCGCAACGCCTCGAGCGCCTCCGTAAACGCGGTACGCCCGCCGTGCTCCTCGGACACCAGCCCGGCTTCTCCGACTTCTCCTCCGTCGCCCTTGACGACGTCGCCGGCGGACGCCTGGCCGTCGGCCATCTGCTCGACATCGGCCGCAGGCGCGTCGCCTTCGTCGGCGGACCCCTCACCCTCCCCCAGATGGCCGACCGCGTCCGCGGGGCCAGGAGAGCGGCCGAGGAGGCAGGGCAGACGTTGCGGGTCATCGAGACGGTCGCCCGGTCCTTCGAGGAGGGGGAACGGGTCGGAGCCGACCTTCTCGCCCAGGGCCGAGCCGACCTGCCCGACGCCATCTTCGCCGCCAACGACGTGGTCGCGCTCGGCATCCTCAAGGCCCTGCACGTGGACGGCGGGCTCCGCGTCCCCGAGGACATCGCCGTCATCGGATACGACGACGTCGCGCTCGCGCGTCACTCTCTCCTGCCGCTCGCCTCGGTGCGCCAGCCGAGCGCACGGATCGGCGAGACCGCCCTCGACCTGCTGCTGGCGGAGATCGACGACCCGGGTGGCGCGGAGACCAGCCACGTCCTCTTCACCCCCGAACTCGTCATCCGCGACTCCGCGGCGGCCTGAGTCAGCCGCCGGTGCTCTCCCGCACCACGAGCTCGGGCTGGAAGACGACCTGCCGCGGAGCCACATCCGGGTCGTCGGCCTCCTCGAGGAGGATCTGCACGGCAGTGCCGCCGATGAGCGCGGCCGGCTGGCGGACCGAGCTGAGGGGAACGACGGTGGCGCGGGCGAAATCGATGTCGTCGTAGCCGATGAGGGCGACGTCCTCGGGGACGCGCACCGCCGCTCCGTTGATCACGAGCGCCTGCAGCACGCCGACGGCGACCAGGTCGTTGGCGGCGAAGATCGCGTCGGGGCGGTCGGCGGGGTCACGGGCGACGATGCCGACGCCGACGTCGCGGCCGGCGAAGACGGTGAGCGCCTCCGTCTCGATGACCTCGAGGGTGACACCCTCGTGACGCTCGGCGGCGCGGCGGGCGCCCTCGAGGCGGTCGGTGACCTGGCGGATCGTCATGGGTCCACCCACGAAGGCGACACGACGGCGGCCGGTCGCGACGAGGTGCTCCATCGCGAGCGCGCCGCCCGCGATGTCGTCGACGGAGACGGAGCTGAAGGAGGGGTCGGCCGTGGTGCGGTCGACGAGCACGGCGGGGATGCCGCGGTCGCGCAGCTGCCCGAGGCGCTCGGTGACATCGCCGATCGGGGAGATGAGCACGCCGCGCATGCGCTGCTGCTCGAACAGGTCGAGGTAGCCGGCCTCGCGCTCGACCCGCTCGTCGCTGTTGCCGAGGATGATCGAGTAGCCGGAGCGGTCCGCTTCGTCCTCGGAGCCGCGGGCGAGGTCGGCGAAGAAGGGGTTGCCGACGTCGAGGATGACCAGACCGATCGCGCTGCTGCGGCCGGCACGCAGCTGACGGGCAGCGTCGTTGCGCACGTAGCCGAGCTCGCGGATGGCGTCGTCCACCCTGGCTGCGATCTCGACCGAGACCTTGGCACGCGCGTTGAGCACGTTCGATACGGTGCCGACGGAGACGCCGGCGTGCGCGGCGACGTCCTTGATGCTCGCCGGCATCAGGCGCCGCCCACCGTGGACGAGCGGATGACCAGCTCCGGCTCGAAGACGATGTGGCGGTTGGCGATGGGCTCACCGGCCATCTCGGCGGAGAGCAGGTCGACGGCGGCGATGCCGAATCCCTCGTGCGGTGCGCGGATGGTGCTGAGCGGGATGAGCGAGGAGGCGGCGAACTCGATGTCGTCGTAGCCGACGACGGCGACCTCGTCCGGAACCTTCACACCGTGCTCGACGAGCGTCTGCAGCATGCCGAGGGCGGTGAGGTCGTTGACCGCGAAGACGGCGTCCGGGCGGTTCACGGGAGGGCGGGCGGCGATCGCGGAGCCGACCTCGCGCCCGTCGACGATCGTGCGGTTGGTGACGGCGATGACCTCGATGGTCGCGTCCGGGACCTCGCGGACCGCCTTCGTCGCTCCCTCGAGACGGTCGGCGACCTGGCGGATGCTCACCGGTCCACCGACGTAGGCGATGCGGCGCCGGCCCGTGTCGAGCAGGTGCTTCGTGGCGAGGTAGCCGCCGAGGAGGTCGTCGGTGGAGACGGAGGACTGGTCGGGGCTCGTCGCGCGCTGGCCCACCAGCACGGAGGGGATCCCCCGCTGTCGCACCTGCTTGAGGCGGTCCTCGATGGGTTCGTGGGAGGCGACCAGCATCCCCTGCACTCGCTGCTCCTCGAACATGGCGAGATACGCGTCCTCGCGGGCACGGTTGTGGTTCGAGTTGGAGATGAAGACGGAGAGGTCCTGCTCGGCAGCGCGCTGCTCCACGCCCTCGGCGATGGTCGCGAAGAAGGGGTTGGAGACGTCGGGCGCGATGTAGGCGATGGTGCCGCTGCGGCCGAGCCGCAGTTGCCACGCGGCATTGTTGCGGACGAAGCCGAGCTGGTCGATCGCCCGCTGGATGCGCTCCTGCTTCTCGGGCGAGACGCGATCGGGGTGGTTGATGTAGTGCGAGACCGTGCCGAGGGACACCTCGGCCAGTGCCGCCACTTCGCGTATACCCACCCGTGCCACGCATGCAGACTAGCGTCGGTCGGGCCTGTTTCGTGTGTTTCGGCGACATATTGGGTGGGAAGTTTGAAGCGTTTCAAGAGGTGTTGGTAGCGTGACCGTGTGCCAGCGCCGCTCATCCTCGTCCTGCCCGGGGGCGGCTACTCCCGAGTCGTGACCGAGAAGGAGGGCACGCCGACCGTCGCGTGGCTCCGCTCGCTCGGGTGGCGGGCCGAGGTCGTCGAGTATCCGGTCGGCGTCCGGCACCCCACGCCCCTCCGTTTCGTCGAGGAGCGGATCGCCGCCGAGCGCGCCGCGGGCACCGATCTCATCGGAGTCATGGGCTTCTCGGCCGGCGGGCACCTGGCCGGCCACGTCGCGCTCGCCGGCAGCGCACGCCCCGACTTCGCGGTGCTCTGCTACCCGGTCGTCTCCATGCTGCTCGACACCCACCGCGACTCGCAGGACGAGTTGCTCGGCGCCTCCGCGAGCGATGAGCAGCGCCGCGCGGTCTCCCTCGAGCACCTCGTCACCCCCGAGGCCCCGCCCTTCTTCGTCTGGCACACCGGCGGCGACCAGCTCGTCTCGGTCGAACACGCGCACCTCCTCGGTGCCGCCCTCGCGCAATACGGCGTCCCCCACGACCTGCACGTCTTCGCCGAGGGTCCGCACGGGCTCGGCTTCGCCGTCGGCCGACCCGCGGCCGCATGGAAAGGCCTCTGCGAGGCCTGGTTGGAGCAGTGGCGATGACCGCTTCCGAGGTGCTCTTCGACGTTCTCTTCGATGGGGGGACCTGGCTCGAGGGCCCAGCCTGGACGGCCGACGGGCTGCTGTTCAGCGACGTGGTCGAGAGCCGGACGTACCTGTTCGCAGACGGTCTTGTCTCGGTCCTGCGTGAAGGCACCGAGTGGACCAACGGGCGCACCGTATCCCCGGCAGGTGAGGTCATCGAGTGCTCCCATGGCCTGCGCGCGGTACTGCGCGACGGGGTCGTCGTGGCCGATCGCTGGGCGGGCGGGCGCTTCAACTCCCCCAACGATGTCGTGGTCGCCGCCGACGGCGCGATCTGGTTCACCGACCCGCCCTATGGCCTGCACGAGAGCGGGCGCGAGGGCCGGCCGGGTCCGCAGGACTACGACGGCTGCTTCGTCTTCCGGATCGACCCGGACGGAACGGTCGCCCCCGTCATCGAGGACGTGCGGCACCCGAACGGGCTGGCCTTCAGCCCCGACGGGCGGACCCTCTACGTGGCGGACAGTGCGTACGTATGGTTCCGCGAGCACCCGCTGGTGATCCGGGCCTATGCGATCGAGAACGGCCGCGCCGTCGACGGACGGGACCTCGTCACGCCGGGCGGGGTTCCGGATGGGATGCGCGTCGCGTCGGACGGAACCCTCTGGACCTCGGCCGGCCGCGGCGTCGAGTGCTACTCCCCCGCCGGTTCACTGGTGGAGCGGATCGACCTGCCGCACGCGGTGTCGAACCTCTGCTTCGGGCCGGACGGGGACGTGTACGTCACCGCGACGTCGACGCTGCTGCGCCTCCGCCGCTAGCGGGTCGAGCCGAAACAGCGGGTCGAGCTTGTCGAGACCGGTCGCGTGGGGGGATCTCGACAAGCTCGATCCGCTGGAAGCGCTCGATCCGCTGTCGTCGAGCCGGAACAGCGGGTCGAGCAACACCAGCGGGTCGAGCCTGTCGAGACCGGTTGCGTGGGGGGGGATCTCGACAAGCTCGATCCGCTGGACGGGCTCGATCCGCTGAGGGGGCTCAGCGCAGGGTCAGCTCCCACTCGGTGTGCTCGCGCGGGATGCGGTACTGCGCGGGCAGGGCAGGGCCGCAGGAGGCCGAGCCGATGCCCTGCTGCGCGTGGTCGAGGTTGAGCCAGACGAAGCCCGAGTCCTGCAGGTCGCGCGGCTTGCGGGCACGCTCCAGGTCGAGCGAGGTCCATCGGCGCACCGTGAAGTCGAACAGGGGCGCGCCCTCGACGTGCAGGTCGGGAACACCGGCTCCGGAGAGGGACAGCGCCCGCGTGTGGGTGTGGTTGCCGTTCTCCTGGGGAACCGGGTAGTCGACCTTCAGCGCATCGATCGGCGCCGCGAAGCGACCCACGCGCGCCGCCGTCAGCGAGTCCACGTAGGTCTCACCCGGGCCGAGGCCGAACCAGTCGGCGGCGGCGTAAGCCGCGGGGAGCCGGAAGCGGAGTCCGAGACGGGGCACGACGATGTCGCGCTGACGGAAGGGGGTGTCCTTCCATGCCCCGACGAAATCGACCGAGACGGCCAGGTGCAGGGCGTCGTCCGCGAGCGCCGTCCACCGGAACTCGTACTCGACACCGTGCCCGTGCGCGGCGGGGCCGGAGCGGCCACGCACGGTGAGCACGTCGCCCGCGAGATCGACGACGTCCGTGCGGTGCTGCATGCGGTCGATGCCGACGGCGGTCCAGATGGCGGCGAGGTCGTTGTTGCCGCCCTGGCCGCGGTCGTTCTCGATCGGGGCGCGGTGCAGGTCGAGGTGCGGGCCGTCGACGGGGGCGCCGCGGAAGGAGGTGAGGCGGCCGGAGGTCGCGTCGAAGGTGGCGGGGCCGAGGGTGATGGTGTCGTGGTCTCGACGAGCTCGACCCGCTGAGGCCGCTCGACCCGCTGAGGGCGCGGGGAGGTCTCGACGAGCTCGACCCGCTGATAGCTGCGCCTGCCCGAACGCCACGACGTGACCCGCCCGCGCCCAGATCGCGTCGGCGGCGAGGACCGCCTCGACGGTGACCCAGGTCTCGCGATCGCTTCCGGAGACCGGCAGCGGAACGGTCGCCGAGTCACCCGCCGCGACAGCCGGAACCGTCACGAGACCCGACTCGACGAGTTCGCCCTCGACCTCCACCCGCCAGCGGAAGGCGAGGTGATCGAGCGAACCGTGGTCGTGCTCGTTCGTGATCGTGACCTCACCGGGCGCGAAGGCGAAGGACACCGGCTGCAGCACCGCGCCGAGCTCGGTGAGCCCGGGCGACGGGGTGCGATCGCTGAAGACGAGGCCGTCGAGGCAGAAGCGTCCGCCGTTAGGCCGGTAGGCGACGTCTGTGCCGTGCATGATCTGGCCGTCATCGTGCCCACCAGAGGACGCCGTGAAGCCGTGGTCGATCCACTCCCAGACGAAGCCGCCGCAGAAGCGGTCCGAGCCGCGGAGGATGCGGTGGTAGTCGAGCAGCGAGCCGGGGCCGTTGCCCATCGCGTGCGCGTACTCGCAGAGGAGGAAGGGCAGGGTGCGGCGGCGCGCGTCCTCCTCGTCCGTGACGTTGTCGGGGCGCGGTTCCTCGCGGCGACCGATCGCCTCGAGGGCCTCCAGCGACGGATACATGAGCGAGTAGAAGTCGCTGTTGCGGTAGCTGGGGTCGCGCTCGTAGAGGATCACCCGCGACGGATCGCGGTCGCGGATCCACTGCTCGAGCACGCCGAAGTTGTCCCCGGTCCAGCTCTCGTTCGCCATCGACCAGACGATGACGCTCGGGCGGTTCTTGTCCCGCTCGACCATGCGCTCCACGCGGTCTTGCAGGGCCGGCAGCCACTCGGCGACGGCGGGCGGGTTGCCCTCCCACCCCGTGTAGATGAAGCCGTGCGTCTCGATGTCGCACTCCTCGACGACCCACAGCCCGTACTCATCGCACAGGCGCAGGAAGTCGGGGTGCGGCGGGTAGTGGCTGGTGCGCACCGCGTTGACGTTGTGCTGCTTCATCAGCTCGATGTCGCGGATCATCGTCGCCCGGTCGAGCGTGCGCCCGGTGTCGGGGTCGTGCTCGTGGCGGTTGACGCCGCGGAAGAAGACGGGCGCACCGTTGACCGTGAGGCGGCCGTCGACGATGACGACGGAACGGAAGCCGATGGCCAGGTCGACCGACTCGGTGGCGGTCGAGAGGGTGCCCCGGTACAGTCGCGGCGAGTCGGCGCTCCACGGCGCGACGGGGATCGAGGCGGACTCCCCCGCGGCCATCGTGATCCCGAGCTCCGGGATCTCGACGGTGGCGGCCACGGGCGCATCGACCCGCAACGTGCCGATGCCGGCGAGGTGGTCGAAGGACGCGTGCACGTGGTGGTCGTCGATGCCACCGTCGGGCCGCTCGAGCAGTTCGACATCGCGGAAGATGCCGGGCAGCCACCACATGTCCTGGTCCTCGAGGTACGTGCCGCTCGACCAGCGGTGCACGCGCACGGCGAGGGTGTTCTCGCCCTCGACGAGCGGCGCCTCGAACTCGAAGGGCAGGCGACTGCCGGTGGACCAGCCGAGCTCCTCGCCGTTGAGCCAGACCTTGGCGCAGGAGTCGACGCCCTGGAAGCGCAGGACCGTCCGGCCCCAGCCGGCCGGCGCCGTGAACGTCGTCCGGTAGTCGCCGGTCGGGTTCTCGGTCGGCACGTGCGGCGGGTCCAGCGGCATCGGCAGCGCGGTGTTCGTGTAGAGCGGGCCGTCGGCGGTACCGCGCAGCGAACGCGGGCCGTCCGTGCCGGGGAGGGTGACCTCCTGCAGCACCCAGTGGCCGGGGACCGCCACCTGGTCCCAGCCGGAGTCGTCGAAACCGGGAGCCTCGAAGCCAGGGGTTCCGGAAGCCGTTGACGACAGCCGGAACCGCCAGGTGCCGTTGAGCGACTCCCGGCGGGCATCGGAGAGCGCGTCGGCGCGGGGCGCGACACGGCCCTCGCCGGGGGCGGTGGACTCCCAGTAGTTCATCAATTCCTTCTAGTCGGTGATCGGGCTGGGGGCGGGGCCGAGTGCGGCGATCGCCTCCCAGACCTCGGCGGGGACGGTCGCGGTGCGGGTCGCCTCGAGCTGCGCGAGGCGCTCGGGCGAGGAGACCCCCACGACGGTGGAGTGGACGAGGGGCGAGCGCAACGAGAAGTGGAGGGCGACGGTCGGCAGGTCGGTGCCGTGCTCCGCGCAGATCCTCTCCACGCGGGCGACCCAGGCGAGCAGCTCGGGCGGGCTCGGCTGGTAGGCGTACTTCTCCAGGCTCGCGGCCCCCTTGGCGAGCAACTTCCCACCGAAGGGCGCCGCGTTGAAGACACCCATGCCGCGTTCGTGCGCCGCCTCGAGGATCGGCACCGCGCTCTGGTCGACGAGCGTGAAGCGGTTGTGCGTGAGCACGACGTCGAACGCGTCGCTGAAAACGAAGGACTTGACCGTGGAATTGCGTCCGGCAGCGATGCCGATGGCGTCGACGAGCCCTCTCTCCTTCAATTTCGTCATCCCCTCGATGGCTCCGCCGGGGGCGGACGCCTCCTCGAAGGTGATCGTGTACGGGTCGTGCAGGTGAAGGATGCGCACGTGCTCGACGCCGAGACGCTCGCAGCTCTCCTCGAAGGAGCGGACCACGCGGTCGGCATTGAAGACGCCGCCCGAGAGGTCGCGGTCGGTCTTCGTCACCACATCGGCCGGGCCGCTCGCGAGGCCGAGGATCGCCTCGCTGCGTCCGCCGGCGTAGGCGTTCGACGTGTCGACGAGGGCGTACGGACCGGACAGCAGCGCGTTCGCCAGGTCGACTGCGGCGGACTCCTCCGCGCTGCCGGGCTCGGTGTTCGCGCCGAGGTAGGAGGTGCCGAGGGTGATCGGGCTGGCCTGGATGCCGGTCGAGCCGAGCGGTCGGCGGTCGACGTGGGTCATGGGGTCTCCTTGAATGTGACGATGCGGACATCCCAGGCTCCCAGGGAAATCTGGCCGTAACCGGTCACGACGGTGTCAACGGATGTGGCGGACCAGTTGTGCAGGAACAGCACGCGATCACCCGCCGCGTTCGTGGCCGTGTGGGCGGTGACGGTGTCGGGCAGATCGCGCACCAGGGAGGCGGTGAGCCGGGTGCCGCCGAGCAGATGGGCAAGGCTGCGGGGGTCGGGGAGCGTGCCGACGGTGACGACGGATCCGAGGCCGTGAGCGTGCGACGTGGCCGCGGGCCAGGCCGCGAAGCGCTCGTCGGCATAGCCGAGCAGGGCGTCCGCACCCTCGAGTTCGAGGTGGTCGATCCACGCCTCCGCCGTTCCGTCCTGGACCGAGACCGTGCCGACGTTCGAGTACTCGCGGTACCGCACGCCCGCCGCCTCGCGGAAGAGGCCGGGCGCCGTCGCCACCCGGGCGCGGCCGATCTCATCCCCGTAACCGGAGCGGATGCCGAGGACGAGACGGCCGCCGAGTTCGGCGTAGCGGGTCAGCGTCGAGGAGGCTTCGTCCGAGAGGGCGATCGCGCCGGCGACCACGAAGACCGGGTACTGCTCCAGGAGTTCCTCGGCCGACGGCAGCTGCTCGGTCGACACGTAGCCGCACTGCAGGCCGGCGAGCGAGGCGGCCTCGGCGAAGCGGCCGAGGATGCGGTCGTAGGACGCCTTGTCGCCGGAGGCGCCCACGGCCAGCGGCGGGTGGAACTGCATGAGCCAGCGACTGTCACGGGAGAAGAGGAGCCCGATATCGGTGTCGGGGACGAGCCCGTTCAGATCCGGGGTGAGCGATGCACCGATCGACGCGATCTCGTCGTACACGCGTCCTGGCTGCAGGTCGTGCCCGAGGATGCCGCCCCAATAGGTCTCCGCGCCGGAGTGCAGCGTGTGCCAGTGCCAATAGCTCACCAGCCGCGCACCGCGAGCGACGAGCGCGAGCGCGACCTGACGCAGCTGGCCCGGGAAGGGCGGCCGGTTCTGGTGGGAGCCGGCGATCGTCGTCGCCCCCGTCTCGGTCACGAGGAAGGACCCCTGCTGGGAGGAGCGCATACGATCCGCCTGCTGGAACAGCGCGGCCGGGGACGTCGTGAACCACACCGACTGCCCGAAGCGGGAGGGCGAGTGGCGGTCGAGGGCGTCCTGCATGTCGAGATAGGCGTTGCCGGAGACGACGTCGAGCACCCCGCCGAGGGCGACGTCGTCGACGGCCGCCCGGTTGTAGGCGATGCACGTGGTGAGCTGCGTCCCCTCGTCGATGTAGGCGCGCGCGATGTCGGCCTGCCAGGCGATGAACTCCGTCGTGCAGCGGGCCTGGAACCGGCGCCAGGCGAGATCGTAGGCCGGGGTCGAGTTGCCGCCCGGCGCCCACAGCTCGTCCCACGATCCGATGCGGTGCGACCAGTAGGTGAGCCCCCACGCCTCGTTGAGCGCGTCGGTCGTGCCGTACTGCTCCTTGAGGGAGACGCGGAAGCGGTCGACGGTCGCCGGGTTGTGGATGAGGTGCAGGCCCGGCTCGTTGTCGAGCTGCACGGCGACCACCGCGGGGTGCCGACCGTGGCGCTCGAGGACGGCGCGGATCACGCGCTCCGCAGAGGAGAGGAACACCGGGTTCGTGAAGTCGACCTCCTGCCGCGCGCCCCAGCGGGCGTGGCGGCCGTCGGCCAGCTCCACCGCGAGCTCCGGATGCTTCAGCTGCAACCACGGCGGGATCGCGTAGGTCGGGGTGCCGAGGATCACCGCGATGCCTCGCGCGTGCGCGGCATCGAGCACCGGCGTCAGCCACTCGAGGTCGAACAACCCCTCGCGCGGCTCCCACGTCGACCACACCGACTCGCCCACGCGGATCACCCGGATGCCGGCCGCGACCATGAGGTCGAGGTCGCGTTCCACATCCCGATGCCCCTCGGGCATGTACTCCGGGTAGTAGGCGGTACCGAGCAGCGGACCGTCGAACACGGACATCAGCCCTTGAGCGCCCCGCCCGCGAGCCCCTTCATGATCTTGCCGTTGAGCACGATGAACAGCACCAGCAGACCGGCGACGTTGATGCAGATGCCGGCGAAGAGGGGGCCGTACGAGACCTGACCGAACTCCCCGCTGAAGTTCAGCAGGCCGGCCTGGATCGGCCGGAGGTCGGCGTTCGTCGTGAACGTCAGGGCGATGAGGAGGTCGTTCCAGATGGAGAGGAAGGTGACCAGACCGATCGTGAAGAGCGCGTTGCGCACCATCGGCAGGCCGATGGAGAAGAACGCACGCAACATGCTCGCGCCGTCGATCGTCGCCGCTTCGAAGATCTCCCGAGGGATCGCCTTGAAGTACGCGGCCATCATGAACACCGTCAATGGCAGGCCCATACCGACGTAGGTGATGATCATCGGCAGGTAGGTGCCCGAGATGCCGAGCTTGAAGTACGCGATGAACAGCGGGACGAGGACCATCTGGCCCGGGATCATGATGCCCGAGACGAAGAGGAGCAGCGTGAGGTTGCGGCCCTTCCAGACCATGACCTCGACCGCGAAGGCCGCGCCGACACCGAACAGCAGCACCATCGTGAGCGACGGCACCGTGACGATGACGGAGTTGAGGAAGTTGCGGGCGATGTCGCCCGTCGTCCACGCGTCGATGTAGTTCTGGAAGTTCAGCTGCTCGGGCAGCGCGAACGTCGACTCTTGAATGAACTCGCGCTGCGTCTTGAACGAGCTGAGGAACAGCCAGAGGATCGGGTAGATGCCGATCGTCAGCAGGAAGACGATGCCGGCCCAGCCGGGCAGCGACCGGACGAACTTCTTGCCGCGGTTGCGACGGCGGCGCGCGGCCTCGTCGGTGGGCGTCGGGCGGTTCAGGGTTGCAGTTGTCATGACCTAGGCCTTCGTACGATCGCGACGTGCCGAGCCGAAGATGGCCAGCGTGACGACGAGACAGATGACGGTGAGCAGCAGCGCCAGGGTGGAGCCGTAGCCGTAGTCCTGGAACGAGAACGTCGTCTTGTACATGTAGAGGGTGAGCGGTTGGGTCGATGTGCCCGGCCCACCGAGGGTCAACGCGTAGATCGAGTCGAAGACCTTGATCGTCGCGTTGAAGCTGAAGATGAGGGCCGAGAGCAGCACCGGCAGGGACAGCGGCAGCACGATCGACTTGACCAGCTGGAACCCGGTCGCGCCGTCGAGCCGGGCGGACTCGATGAGCTCCTCGGGGATGTCGATGAGGCCGGCGTAGAGCAGGATCGCGAAGAAGCCCATCGAGCTCCACAGCTCCATGATCACGATGACGATGAAGGCGCTGTCGGCCTGGCCGAGCCAGTCGATCGACGGGAGCCCGAAGCCGTTGAGGATCGCGTTGACCGGACCGGTCTGTGGGGCGACCTCGAAGAAGCGCTTGAAGAGGAGCGCGATGGCGACGGTCGGAAGGACCGTCGGGAAGAAGATGATCGCGCGGATGAAGGCCGAGGACTTCCGGAGCACGAAGATGTAGAACAGTGCGAGCAGGTATCCGAGGACGACCTGGCCGATGGTGACGATGAAGGCGTACTTGCCGCTCATCAGGAGGGCCTGGCCGAGCTCCTTGTCGTTGAAGAGCTTGACGAAGTTGTCAGCACCGACGAAGTCGAAGCCGCGGAGGTCACCCTCGAAGAAGGAGAGACCGAACGACCAGAACACCGGCACCAGGCGGACGGCCGTATAGAACAGCAGCGCCGGGATGAGCAGGAGGAGGATCGTCTTCCGGTCGGAGAGAACGGATTTCATGAGGGGTGAAGCTCCAGATCAGATGAAGAAGGGGAACCCCGGCCGGCCGCAGCCTCGCGGCCGGCCGGGGTGATGAGCTTTAGAGCTCGGCGTCGACCGCGTCCTGCACGACCTGCGCCCACTCCTGTGCCGTCATGCTTCCGGTGATCAGCGGAACGGCGTTCTCACCGGCCGCAGCAGCGGCGCGGGGCTGGAACGGGACCTCGAACCAGGTGACCGTGTCGGTCGCCTCAGCCATGATGTCCTGGATCTCGCCCGTCAGCGGCGGGACCTCGTCGACCGGCTGGTTGAGCTTGAAGCCGGAGATGACACCCTGCTCGTTCATGACGCTCGAACCGTAGTTCTCGGAGATGCAGGTCAGCCAGTCGCCGACACCCTCGTTGTAGAGGGGAGCCGAGAACGCCGTGGCAGCACCGGTGTTGGCCGGGTACTGGTTGATGTCACCCTTGCCACCCTCGACGGCCGGGAACGGCATGAAGCCGAAGGCGTCGGGGCCGAGCGGGTTGAGCTCCGCGTTGTTGATGTCCGCGAGCATCCAGGTGCCGTTGTACATCATTCCGGCCTTGCCGGTCAGCAGCTGCGACGTCGAGGTCTGCATGTCCATGGTGGACGTGCCCTCGCCGAAGTAGCCCTGCAGGTCGGCGATGCGCTCGATGGCGTCCACGTACTCCGGGTCGGTCAGCTTGGCGTCGCCCGAGGCGACCTTCTCCAGCGCGTCCGGGCCGAGCTCACGGAAGATCGAGTTGCCCACGTAGCGGAGGATGATCCACGACTGCGAACCCGGCAGGGTCAGCGCGTCGACACCGCTGCCCTCGAGGGCGTCGGCGACATCGAGGAACTCGTCCCAGGTCTGGGGCTCCTCGAGCCCGAGCTCCTCGAACATGGCCTTGTTGTAGAAGAAGCCCTCGATGTTGAACTGGTAGGGCATGGAGACCATGCGGCCGCCGTAGACGTTCTTCACGGCAGCAGCAGCGGCCGGGAGGATGTTGTCGTACACACCGAGCTCGGTGAGCGTGGCCTCGAGGTCGACCGTGATGTCGTCCTCACCGAGCTGTCCGCCGGGGCGGAGCTCGGCGGTCGGGGCGATGAAGGTCGTCGGCAGCTGGTTCTGGCTGGCGAGCAGCACGAGGCGCTGGTTGACGTCGGCCTGGGGCAGGGTCTCGATCTCGAGCGGCATGGCCTCGTTCTCGGCCTTGCACTCGTTCTCGCTGAGGAACGTCATCGCGTCGCGGATGATGGCGTTCTCGTTGGGGGCGAGGTAGTCGAACGTTCCGTTACCGGCCGCCTCGCCACCTCCGTCGGCACAACCGGCGAGGGCCAACATGGCCACTCCGGCTGCTGCTGTGATGGTGAGTGCGCGATTGCGGCGGGCGCTCTGGGAAAACAGGGACACAGTTCCTCCTTGAAGTGTGACGCGTTTTGACACGTTTCAATCGAAACAGTAGGTCTGGTTTCCGAACCTGTCAAGCTCGGATGTTCCGCACCGCGTGCTCTTCATCCTCCCATGGGGTGAGTGCGCTTGACACGTTTCAATCGACCGACGACAATCGTGACCCGTGCCAATGTCGCGCGAACATCCGCAGCGCGACCACGGCTGGACAAGGATGTGAACATGAGGCTCGAAGGCAAGCGCGCGATCGTCACCGGCGCGGCAGGCGCACTCGGCAAGGTCATCGCCCGCGTATTGGCAGCGGAAGGCGCCGACGTCATCGGCGTCGACCTCAACGGCGAGGGCCTCACGGTCACCGCCTCCCTCGTCACCGGGGAGGGCCGACGCTTCTATCCGGTCGCGGTCGACCTCACCGACCACGACGCCGTGCTGGCCTCCATCGGGGCGGCCATCTCCGACGCAGGCGGGGCCGACATCCTCGTCAACGGAGCGGGCGGCGGGGCCGTCAGTTTCTTCCACGAGATGACCATCGACACCTGGAACACCCAGATGTCGCGCAACCTCACCACCGTCTTCAGCGTCACGCGGGCCGTGCTGCCCACCATGCTCGAGCAGGGGTCGGGGCGCATCATCAACATCGCCTCCATCGCCGCCGTCAGCGGTGGCCGCCTCGTCCGCGGCGCAACCGCCTACGCCGCCGCCAAGGCCGGCGTCGTCGGTCTCACCAAGTCCCTCGCGATCGAGGTCGCCGAGCAGGGTGTCACCGTCAACGCCCTCGCCCCCGGCGCGCAGGCCACCCCCGGCCGCGACAACGACACCCCCGAGCGTCGCGAGGCGCTGCTCGCGCAGATCCCCACGCGCCTCCTCGGCGAGCCGGAGCACCTGGCGGAGACGATCGTCTTCCTCGCCTCGGACGCCGCCACCAACATCACCGGACTCATCCTGCCGCTCGACGGCGGACACTCGATCTAGGAGCCTTTGACCATGAACGAACGTCTCGAACGCGGCAAGGCACGATTCGACGAGGTCTACGGTCCCGGTAAATCGGACGGGCTGATCGCGATGCAGACCGGGCTGGCACAGGACCTGGCCCGCTTCGGCATCGAGTTCAACTTCGGCGACATCTACACCCGCCCCGGCCTCACGCTCGCCCAGCGCGAACTCATCACCATCGCGGCGCTCGTCGCCCTCGGCGGGCTCGAGCCGCAGCTGCGCGGTCACACCCGCGGCGCCCTCAACGTCGGCTGCACGCCGACCGAGATCCTCGAGACCGTGATCCACACGGTCCAGTACTCGGGCTTCCCCCGTGCGCTGAACGCGATCCGCGTCGTCACCGACACCCTCATCGAGAACGGCGCCGAGATCCCCGAGCCCCTCGGCTAGGCCCCGCCCGCCCCGCTCCCCGCCCCGCGCCACTCCCCGCGAGTTACCAGTTCTTGCCGCCTCCGCCCGACGACCCGGGTATGAGGCGGCAAGAACTGGTAACTCGCGGGGATGGTTAGCGCGGCTAAGGTTGGGGTATGGCCCAATCGATCACGCGACAGAGCACCGAGCTCCGGATGTCGACCTTCCGCCTCGCGCGCCGGTTGCGTCTCGAGAACACCGACGACGATCTCAGCGAGTCGCAGTTCGGGGTGCTCGCCGTGCTCAACCGCTTCGGCCCGCACACCCTCTCCCAGCTTGCGGAGCGCGAGCGGGTGACCGCGCCGTCCATGAACCGGACGGTCAACTTCCTGCAGGAGCGCGGCTACCTCCGGCGTGAGGCCGACGCCGCCGACGGCCGTCGATCCAACATCGTCATCACGCCCGAGGGCGCGGTCACCGTCCGCGCCACGATCGACAAGCGGGACGCCTGGCTCACCTCGCGCATGCGCGATCTGACCCTGGAGGAGCGCGAGGCGCTCGCCGCCGCGTCCCTCATCATGGACCGCCTGGCCTCCGAGTAGCCCCTCCCCCACTCATGACTTGCCCACTCGGTACAGTGTGAGGGCCCCGCGACTGTGCGCGATGGGCGAGTCATGAGGATGGCGGGGGTCAGGCGGCCAGGAGGCGCAGCACCCAGTCCTCGGGGCCGGGGGCCTCGAACACGTGGTGCCCCGCGTCCACGTCGACCACGCCGAGGGAAGCCCCGCTGCGCGGGTCGTACCACTCGGCCGTGCCCTGCGGGACCTGGAGCGAAGCGGTTCCCCCGTCCACGAAGTAGAGCAGGTACTCCTCGCCCTCGGCGGCCAGGCAGTACACGAGGTCGTCGGGCGTGGTGATGAGCCGGTCGTTGGGCCGCATGCGCCAGAAGCGCACACCGCGGCTCTCGATGAAGCTCCGGATGCGCGCGATGTCCTCATAGATCGGCGGCACCCCGTCGAAGCCGAACTTGTGCGACTCGGCCAGCTGCCCGTCGATGACGGTCGGGTAGTGGCGGTCGCTGCGGCCCATCGTGTAGCCGGCGGTGAGGGCCGTCCAGTAGAGCTTGCGCTCCGCCTCGAAGCGGCCGTTGTTGGCGGCCGTCATCTCGCCGATGATCGTCGGGCGGCCGAACTTCCACATCATCTCGCCGAAGGCGTTCATGGCCCGGAAGCCGTCGTTGACGTCCTCCTTCGGGTAGTTGCGCGGGTCCTGCGTGATGATGAAGTTGTTGTACGCGGTGGTGACGAGCAGCTCCTGCCGGCCCGCGTCGCCGAAGGACTTGAGGCGCGCGTAGGGGTCGCGGCGGTTGAGGTAGTCGACCCAGTACGACATCCACGCGCCCGGGATCGCCGGGTCGATGAAGGCCTGCGGCAGGCGCTCGTCGTTGATCTTCGCGAGGTTGCCGTTCTCGGATCCGATGGACCAGACGACGTTCCAGTAGGCGCCGTAACGGGCCCAGGTGTAGGTGACGTAGCGGCGCACGTACTCCACATGCACCGGGTTCTCGAGGTCGAACCAGGCGTTCCAGCCGACGCCGGCCTCATTGCCCTCGAGCCAGCCGCCGTTGCGGACGTTGGAGGGGTGGTGGTCCCACTCGCGGGTGCGCACGACCGAGTTGTCGTAGAGCAGCTCCATCGCGAAGAAGGTCTCGCGGCCGCGCATGTGCGCGACCTGGCGGTCCATCCGCTGGTAGTAATCGAGATTGAAGCGCTCCTTGTCGATGCGGTTCGTGGCCGCGTCGACGACCTTCCACGGCCACCGGAACGACGTGTCGGTGATGGTCGACTGCCGCGCGTAGAGCTGGCCGATGTCGACGATGAAGTTGACGCCGTGGTCGGAGAGGATGTCGACGTAGGTGTTCCAGTCCTGCTCGGACGGCTGCTGGAAGTCGACGTCCTCGAAGACCAGCTCGGCCCCGTAGTTGCCGGACCGGTTGGCGACGTGCGGGAACCAGCCGTCGTTGAGGATGAAGGTGTGCGACCCGTCCTCGCGCTCGAACCAGTTGCCGAAGGCCTGGCTGATTCGGAGGGAACCGGACGAGGTGGCCGGCCCGCAGGTGAACGACCCGGTGGCGACGAGGTCGCTTTCGCTCGCGGAGATCGCGTACGTCCACTCCCCCTCGACCATGGGTGCGAAGCGCACCCGCCAGACGTGACGGTCGCCGTCGACGCCGTCGTAGAAGCCGTCGACGCGGTGGCTGTCGGTGCCGTTGGAGAACACGGCCTCCACCGATACGTCGAGGAAGGGGTTGTCGAATGCAGTCGTCGTCGACACGGAGGCCTCGAAGACCTCCCACTTCGGAATCGTGGTCATAAGCCGAACCTAGCACATTCGTTAGCGCCGCTAATGAGTTAGGCTAAGCAATCATGCGGCGCACCTTCCGGTCCCTCTCCAGCCACAACTACCGTCTGTGGTTCTTCGCCGCGCTCGTCTCCAACGTCGGCGCATGGATGCAGGCGACCGCGCAGAACTGGGTCGTGCTGACCGAACTGACCGACGGGGACGCGATCGCGGTCGGCGCGATGATGGCGTTCCAGCTGGTGCCGCAGCTCTTCCTCGCCCCGGTCGCCGGCCTCATCGCCGACCGCATCGACCGCCGCGCCCTGCTCGTCTGCAGCCAGCTCGCGATGACCGTGCTGACGATCCTCATCGGGGTGCTGCTCGCCTCCGGCAACGCCGAGCTCTGGCACTTCTTCCTCTTCGCCATCGTCTTCGGCCTCATCAACGCCCTCGATGCCCCGGCCCGCAACACCTTCGTCTCCGACCTGGTCGGCGACCAGCTGCTGTCGAACGCCGTCTCGCTCAACCTCGCCTCGCACCACGCGGCCCGCCTGGTCGGCCCGGCGATGGCCGGCATCGTGATCGCGGTGTTCGGCTCCGGCTGGGTGTTCATCATCAACTCGGTCACCTTCCTTCCCCTCATCGGCGCGCTCTTCCTCATGCGGCGCAGCGAACTGCTGCGGCCGACCCCGCCGGCCCGCGAGCGCGGGGACCTGCTGGCCGGGTTCCGGTACATCGCCGGCCGCAGCGACCTCAAGGTCGTGTTCGTGATGATCTTCCTGCTGGGCACCTTCGGCATGAACTTCCAGCTCTTCGCGTCGACGATGGCGGTGGAGTTCGGCGCGGGGCCCGAGCAGTTCGGCGTGCTGACCTCGGTCATGGCGATCGGCTCGCTGGTAGGCGCCCTGCTCGCGGCGGCACGGGAACGGGCGCGGATCCGCATGATCGTCCTGGGCGGCGCGGTGATGGGGTCGACGGCGATCCTCGCGTCGGTGATGCCCGACTTCTGGAGTTTCGCGATCGTCACGATCTTCATCGGCCTCGCCGGCGTGACCACCTTCACGACCGCGAACAGCTACGTGCAGACGGCGACCGACCCGCTCCTCCGCGGCCGGGTCATGTCGCTGCACATGGCGGTGCTCGCCGCCGGCACCCCGGTCGGCGCCCCGCTGCTCGGCCTGGTCGCCGACGAGCTCGGCCCGCGCTGGGCGCTCGTCTTCGCGGCCGGGCTCACGGCGATCGCCTGCACGATCGGGGTGCTCTGGTACGTCCGCTCCTACGGCATGCCGCGCATGCACCTCGGCCGATTCAGGTCGGTG
>Ga0247810_10000608_pt1 | contig 34032 bp, 35 predicted proteins | sample UWRJL119311C1_FD_179918 | JGI IMG/M metagenome (GOLD analysis project Ga0247810, IMG submission 179918) | Plant litter microbial communities from Arlington Agricultural Research Station in Wisconsin, United States - UWRJ-L119-311C-1 | ecosystem: Environmental > Terrestrial > Plant litter >... | reverse complement strand
CGTCCTCTTCGAGGGCGGCCAGGCCACGATGCTCGACGTCGACCACGGCACCTACCCCTTCGTGACGTCCTCCAACGCGACGGCAGGTGGCGCAGCCACCGGTTCCGGAATCGGCCCCGGCCGCATCGACCGCGTCATCGGCATCGTCAAGGCGTACACGACCCGCGTCGGCGCCGGGCCGTTCCCCACCGAGCTGCTCGCCCGGGAGGGCGACTGGGAGCAGACCGCCGAGGCGGGCGAGTGGCTGCGTGCCCGCGGCTTCGAGTTCGGCACCACGACCGGCCGCCCGCGCCGCACCGGCTGGTACGACGCCCCCATCGCCCGCTACACGGCCCGCATCAACGGCGTCACCGACTTCGTGCTGACCAAGCTCGACGTGCTGACCGGCCTCGAGACGATCCCCGTCTGCGTCGCCTACGACGTCGACGGCGTCCGCTTCGACGAGGTGCCCGTCTCGCAGTCCGACTTCCACCACGCGACCCCCGTCTACGAGGAGTTCCCGGGCTGGAGCGAGGACATCACGGGCGCCCGCACCTTCGAGGACCTCCCGAAGAACGCGCAGGACTACGTGCTCGCGATCGAGGCGATCAGCGGTGCCCGCATCTCGGTGATCGGCGTCGGCCCCGGCCGCGACGAGGTCATCGTGCGGCACGACCTGATCGACTAGTCCTCCGGGTCGGGAGCCTGCCGCTGCCGCTGCAGCTCAAGGTCGCGGCGGCCCTTGAAGCGCAGCCAGAGGCCGACGCCCGAGCCGATCGCGGCGATGAACACCAGCCCGAAGAGCAGGATGATGACGAGGGTGACTGTGTCCATCCCGCAACGTTACGTCACGACGGAATAGTTGCCGCTGCGCAATCGTTCAGACCCTCATGACTAGTGATCTCGGACCTGTTGTACTCGGCGGAAACGTCTTCGGTTGGACGGCCGATAAGGAGGCGAGCTTCGCCATCCTCGACGCCTTCGTGGCGGGAGGGGGTCGGTCGATCGACACCGCCGACGTCTACAGCGAGTGGGTCCCCGGAAACTCGGGTGGCGACTCCGAGGTCATCATCGGTGAGTGGCTGGCGTCGCGCGGCAACCGCGACCAGGTCCACATCGCCACCAAGGTCTTCTCCAAGAGCTCGCGCCCCGGCCTCAGCCCCGCCAACATCGCGGCCGCCGTCGACGAGTCTCTGCAGCGCCTGCAGACCGACCATCTCGACCTCTACTACGCGCACCGCGACGACCAGGACGTGCCGCAGGAGGACTACCTCGCCGCCTTCGACGCGCTCGTGAAGGCCGGCAAGGTCCGTGCCCTCGGCGCCTCCAACTTCACGGCCGACCGTCTCCGCTCGGCCGCCACGGTCGCTGCCGAAGCGGGCCTCACTCCCTTCACCTACGCGCAGGACCAGTGGAACCTCGTCGAGCGCGGCATCGAGTCGACCCTCGTGCCGACCCTGGCCGACCTCGGCGTGACCGAGCTGCCGTACTACGGTCTCGCAAGCGGATTCCTCACTGGCAAGTACCGCGCCGGCGCCAGCGTCGACTCGCCGCGGGCCGGCGGAGCGTCGAAGTACCTCGAGGTGCCGGCGAACGTCGAGCTTCTCAGCGTGCTGGACGAGATCGCCGCCGCGCACGAGGCGTCGGTCACGGCCGTCTCGCTCGCCTGGCTCCGCGCGCAGTCCGTCGTCGGCGCGCCCATCGCGTCCGCGAGCCGCGTGGAGCAGGTCGCCGGCCTCCTCGAGGTCGTCGCCCTCACCGACGACGAGGTCGCGCGCCTGTCGGCGATCACCGCCGTCTGACCTGCTGGCAGGATGGGGTCATGCCGGCCGTGACCCCATCCCCCCAGGTGCTCGAGGGCCGCTACGTGCGCCTCTCCCCGCAGGTCGAGAGCGACCTGCCCGAGCTGTACGAGGCCATCGCGCACCCGGCCGTCTTCGCCGGCGGCTACGGCGGCGGGCCCGCCGGACTGCCGGAGGACTACCCCGCCTTCGTCGAGTTCGCGCACCGCTACTATGCCCCGCGCAACCGCGTCTTCGCCGTCCGTCTCGTCACCGGTGAGCTCGTCGGCACGACGACCCTCGGCGACTTCGACGAGGCGAAGGAGTGGGCCCACATCGGCTGGACCGCCTACTCGCCCACCGTCTGGGGCGGCCCCGTCAACGTCGAGGCCAAGCTGCTGCTGCTCGAGCACGCCTTCGCGCACGGCTTCGGCCGGGTGAAGCTGCAGGCCGACGCCCTCAACGACCGGTCGCGCGCCGCCATCCTCAAGCTCGGCGCGACCTTCGAGGGCATCCGCCGCCGCGACCAGAAGCGGGCCGACGGCAGCTGGCGCGACGCCGCCATCTTCTCCATCACCATCGACGACTGGCCCGCCGTGCGCGCCGGGCTGCTCGCGCGGCTTCCGTGAAGGTCACCGCCCAGTTCATCGCGATGGGCCTCGTCTGGGGCTCCAGCTTCCTGCTCATCAAGCTCGTCCTCGAGGGGGCCGACTTCGTCCAGGTCGCCTGGGCGCGCCTCGTGTTCGGCGGGCTGACGCTGCTCGTGATCGTGCTGGTCACGCGACAGCGGTTCCCGCGATCGAAGGCCGTGTGGGGCCACTTTCTGCTCATCGCGGTCACCAACTGCGTCATCCCGCACCTGGCCTTCGCCTGGGCGGAGCAGTATGTCTCCTCCGGCCTCGCCTCCATCTACAACGCCGTGACGCCGATCACCACGGCCCTCTTCGTGACCCTCGCCTTCCGGGTCGAGAAGCTGACCGGCGGGCAGGTCTTCGGCATCGCCCTCGGCATCTTCGGCGTGATCGCGATCATCGGGCCGTGGCGCTACACCGCCTTCACCGACGACCTCGCCGGGCAGTTCGCCTGCCTCCTCGCGGCCACCTGCTACGGCTTCACCTACGGGTACGTGCGCAAGCACCTCAGCGACCTGCCGATCCCCGGGGCGATGTTCGCCTTCCTGAACATCGGCATCGCCGGCGCCATCATGCTCGTCCTCACGCCGCTCATCGCGTGGCGACCGGTCGAGCTCACCCCGACCGTCGTCCTCGCCGCGCTCGCGCTCGGGGTGCTGGGAACGGGGGTCGCCTACATCTGGAACATCAACGTCCTGCGCGCCTGGGGTGCGACCGCCGCGTCCACCGTCACCTACGTCACGCCCGTCGTGGGTGTCGCGCTCGGCGTGCTCGTGCTGCAGGAGGCGCTGTCCTGGAACGAACCGGTCGGCGCACTCATCGTCATCGTCGGGATCCTGTTCACCCAGCGGCGCATTACTCTGAAGGCATGGCAGAGACATCCCCGGCCGAGCAGCTCGCCGCCCTCCGGCTGAGCATCGACAACATCGACGCCGCCGTCGTGCACATGCTCGCCGAGCGCTTCAAGTTCACGCAACAGGTTGGGCGCCTCAAAGCCGAGTTCGGCATGCCTGCGAGCGACCCGCAGCGCGAGAAGGTGCAGATCGCGCACCTGCGTTCACTCGCCGAGGAGTCGCAGCTCGACCCGGCGTTCGCGGAGAAGTTCCTCAACTTTATCGTGGCCGAGGTCATCCACCACCACGAGCAGATCGCGTCGTCGACCGGCACGGTTCCCACCCAGCACTAGGGGATGCCGCGTAGCGTGGGGACCATGACCTGGGTCCCCTCGCGCCTCCCCGACCAGTCCGGACGCACCTTCGTGGTGACGGGAGGCAGCGGCGGCATCGGCTACTTCACCGCCGAGCAGCTCGCGTCGACCGGCGCCCACATCATCCTTGCCTCCCGCGATCTGCGACGGGTCAACGCGGCGATGCGCTCGATCCGGACCATCGTGCCCGAGGCCTCCCTCGAAGCGCTCAAGGTGGATCTCTCCTCCCTCGCCTCGGTGAAGGTGGCCGGTGACATCCTCCGCGGGCTCGACCGGCTCGACGGCCTCATCCTCAACGCGGGTGTCACGGCCGGCAAGCGCGCCCGGCAGGAGTCGCCGGACGGCAACGAGCTCACCCTCGCCACCAACTTCGTGGGGCACTTCGCCCTGACCGCGAAGGCCTGGCCGGCGCTGACCCGCACCCCGGACAGCCGCGTCGTCGGGCTCGGCAGCCTCGCCACCGTCGTCGTGCCCTTCGACATGATGGACATGCAGACCCGTCGCAACCACACCTTCTTCCGTGCCTACGGGCAGTCGAAGCACGGGATGCACGCCTTCATCCTCGAGCTCGACCGTCGTGCGCGGGAGGCCGGAGAGACGACGTCGGCCGTGTTGGCTCACCCCGGCTACGCCGTGGATTCGCTCAGCCCCGAACGCCCCGGCATCTCGCACGCGTCCACCCCCGCCAAGTTCGGCTCGGCCCTGCTGCTCGGTGCCCAGGGCAAGAACCGCGGTGCGGCGTCTGTCGTCCGGGCCCTCCTCGACCCGGAGGTGGTGGGTGGCGAGTACGTCGGCCCCGCCGCGCTCACGAAGGGCCGCCCGGCGCTCCACACCCCGATCGCCTCGAGCGCCTCGGAGGAGGCGGGCAGCGCGGTCTGGGCCCTCGCCGAGCGCTGGTCTGCGACCCGCTTCCCCGTCATCTGACCTCCCCCACCCCCCTACCTCCCCGCGAGTTACCACTTCCCGGGGGTGTCGCCGCGTCCTGCTCCTCCTGGACCACCGGAAAGTGGTAACTCGCGGAGGAGAGCGGCTCGCACCCGGGCGATCGGTGCGCGGTGCCACGGGCCGTGCGACTTGTTCGCGCGGATGACGCGGTTCCCGGCGGCCATGAACGCCTCGAGACGTTCGATGTCCTTGAGGTACTGCTCCTCATCGGTCTGATGCTGCTCGCCGTCGTACTCGAGGATCACGCCGTGGCGAGGCCAGCACAGGTCGGCGAAGCCGATGAAGGTCCCGTCCCTGGCGAGCACGGGCGTGTTGACCTGCGGTTCCGGCAGCCCCGCCGCCATGACCCGGATGCGCAACCACGACTCCTGGACGGAGTCGGTTCGCGGTCGCACGGCGGCAAGCGCGGCGGCCAGCTTGCGCGCGCCCCGGCCCCCGCGGAGGCGGCGTGTGGTCCGGAGGAGGTCCTCCATCGTGGCGAGGGCATTCTTCCGCCGCACCAGTGCATCCCCGACGACCACGAGCTCGTTGATGCTGAGCAGCGGCGCGAGTGATGCCCAGGCTGCAACCGGATCGGCCACCCGCACACCGTCCAGCAGGGTGATCGCGGCCCGGTGCGGCCGGATGTGATGGGCGATCACGCCGGGGATCCGTGGCGCCCGCACGGGTTGGATCGCCGTGACGTGCAACTCGTCCGGGATGCGTGACGGCACGGGGAGCCCGTGCATCCGCGCGGCGGTCGAGTGGCTGAAGAACTGCCCGTAGGTCAGCCGCGGTGCGTACGCCGCCACTGCGTCGGCAGGGCGGCGAGCGGTCGGGAACCGTATGCCGCGAAACGGCGCATCGAGGTCCGATGCCGCGAGGCGATCCTCCTTCACCCCCTGCGCGAGAGCCTCGGCAACGGTGAACGCAGACGTGGAGAACCTGGTGGGCAACGGGGTGCGGCGCATCCCGCAACCGTGCCGCCCACGTCCTCGCGCTGTGCGACGCCGAACCTGATCCGCGAGTTACCAGTTTCCGGCCATCCTGGGGAGGACGAGAGGCGAGCGACCCCCGGAAAGTGGTAACTCGCGAGGGGCGAGGCGGAAAGAGTTAGGCGACAACGGCACCGAAGCGGGCGGGGAGGGTGCCGCGGTGCGCGGCGGCCAGCTCGTCGAGGGTGAGCGTCAGCGCATCCTGGATCTCGAGGGTGCCGGACTCCCCGTCGGTGACGCCGATGCGGGCCACCGGGTAGCCGCGACCGGCGCACAGGCCGAGGAACTTGACGTCGTCCTCGCGCGGCACGGCCACGATGACACGGCCGGTCGACTCGCTGAACAGGGCGGTCGCCAGGTCGATCCCGTCGCGCTCGAGGATCTCGCCGAGCCAGACGCGGGCCCCGATGCCGAAGCGCAGCACCGACTCCGTGAGCGCCTGGATGAGGCCGCCGTCCGCGAGGTCGTGCGCCGCGGCGATGATGTTCTCGTCGTTGCCGGCGGCGATGAGCGCGGCGAGGGACTGCTCGCGCCCGAGGTCGACGGCCGGCGGGCGTCCGCCGAGGTGGTCGTGGATGACACCGGACCAGACGGAGCCGTCCAACTCGAGCGCGGTCGTGCCGAGCAGGTACAGGTTCTGCCCCTCGTCCTGCCAGCCGCTGGGGATCCGCTTGGCGACGTCGTCGATCGTGCCGAGCACGGCGATGACCGGGGTCGGGTGGATCGGCACGTCACCGGTCTGGTTGTAGAAGGAGACGTTGCCCCCGGTGACGGGGATCTCCATCTCGAGGCAGGCGTCGCTGAGGGCCTCGACGGTCTGCGCGAACTGCCACATGACCTCCGGGTTCTCGGGGCTGCCGAAGTTGAGGCAGTCGGAGACGGCCACGGGGGTCGCGCCGGTGACGGCGACGTTGCGGTACGCCTCGGCGAGCGCGAGACGCGCGCCCTGGGCCGGGTCGAGGTAGCAGTAGCGGCCGTTGGCGTCGGTGGCGACGGCGAAGCCGAGGCCCGTCTCCTCGTCGACGCGGACCATGCCGCCGTCGTCGGGGAAGGAGAGTGCCGTGTTGCCGAGCACGTAGCGGTCGTACTGGTTGGTGATCCAGCTCTTGTCCGCCATGTTGGGCGAGCCGAGCACGGCGAGCACGTCGGAGCGGACGTCGTCGGGGGTGGAGGGGCGCGGGAGGGAGGCGGCCGAGTCGGCCTGCACCGCGTCGAGCCAGGTCGGGTAGACGACGGGACGCTCGTAGACGGGGCCGTCGACGGCGACCGTGCGCGGCTCGACGTTGACGATCTCCTCGCCGTGCCAGTTGATGATGAGGCGGCCTGTGTCGGTGACCTCACCGAGGACGGAGGTCTCGACGTCCCACTTCTCGACGACGGCGAGGAAGGCGTCGAGTTTGGTGGGCTGCACGATGGCCATCATGCGCTCCTGGCTCTCCGACATGAGGATCTCCTCGGCGGTGAGCGAGGGGTCGCGGAGGAGGACCTTCTCGAGCTCGATGAACATGCCGCCGTCGCCGTTGGACGCGAGCTCGGAGGTGGCGCAGGAGATGCCGGCGGCACCGAGGTCCTGGATGCCCTCGACGAGGTCACCGGCGAACAGCTCGAGGCAGCACTCGATGAGCACCTTCTCGGCGAAGGGGTCGCCGACCTGGACGGCGGGGCGCTTGGTGGGGCCGCCCTCGGCGAAGGTGTCGGAGGCGAGGATGGAGGCGCCGCCGATGCCGTCGCCACCGGTGCGGGCACCGAAGAGGACGACCTTGTTGCCGACGCCGCGGGCGTTGGCCAGGTGGAGGTCCTCGTGGCGGAGCACGCCGACCGCGAGCGCGTTGACGAGCGGGTTGGCCTGGTAGACGGAGTCGAAGTAGGTCTCACCGCCGATGTTCGGCAGGCCGAGGCAGTTGCCGTAGAAGCTGATGCCACTCGTGACGCCGTGGACGACGCGGGCGGTGTCCGGGTCGTCGATGTGGCCGAAGCGGAGGGCGTCCATGACCGCGACCGGCCGTGCACCCATCGAGATGATGTCGCGGACGATGCCACCGACTCCGGTCGCCGCACCCTGGAAGGGCTCGATGTAGGAGGGGTGGTTGTGGCTCTCGATCTTGAAGGTGACGGCCCAGTTGTTGCCGACATCGATGACACCCGCGTTCTCGCCCATGCCGACCATGAGGTTCTTCTTCATCGCCGGGCTGACCTTCTGGCCGAACTGGCGGAGGTAGATCTTCGACGACTTGTAGGAGCAGTGCTCGCTCCACATCACCGAGTACATGGCGAGTTCGCCGCTCGTGGGGCGTCGCCCGAGGATCTCGCGGATCTTCGCGTACTCATCCGGCTTGAGTCCGAGCGCCGCATAGGGCTGCTCCTTCTCCGGAGTCGCGATCGCATTCTGGACAGTGTCGGCACCCGAGGTCACCCGCCGATTCTACCCGGGGCGCGGTGCGGCGGCTGTTCACCGTGGGTTCATCGGACGACGGTCACCCCGTCATTCGTCGCTCCTAACGTCGACCCCGTCCCGCACACACTGCACGCTGAAAGGCACCCCATGACGATCGACCTCAAGCGCCTCGCCGGCTTCGGCGCAGCCGCCCTGCTCATTACCGGTCTCGCCGGCTGTTCGACCACCCCTGCCGCCTCCGACGACAACGCGTCGGCCAGCGAGGGCACCTTCGCCTCGGGCTCCTCCGACAAGCTGGTCTTCGCGACGCTTCCCGACCACGAGGGCGCCGACCAGGACGCCCAGCCGATCGCCGACTGGATCGCCGAGATGACCGGCAAGGACGTGGAGTTCTTCCCGGCCACCGACTACACCGCCGTCGTGCAGGGTCTCGCCTCCGGTCAGATCGACATCGCGCAGATCTCGGCGTTCACCTACTACCAGTCGCAGGCGGCTGGCGCGGAGATCGAGCCCATCGGCGCTCAGATCACCGAGGAGGGCGCTGAGCCCGGTTACTACTCCGTCGCGCTCGCCAACCCGGCGTGGGACGGCGAGACCCTCGCCGACTTCGCCGACGAGCCCATCTGCTTCGTCAACCCGACCTCGACCTCGGGCTTCGCTGTCCCGATGGGCGGCCTCATCGGCGCCGGCGTCGACGTCGCCGACGAGAACATCATCGCCCCGGAGGGCGGCTCGCACGACCTCAACGCGGCCAAGGTCGCCGAGGGTGTGGAGTGCCAGGTCGGCTTCGCGCAGGACATCGACGCCGACCCGCTGATCGAGTCGGGTGCCCTCGTCGAGGTCGACCGCGTGATCGTCCCGGCCGCGCCGATCGTCATGCAGGCTGCTCTCCCGCAGGAGCTCAAGGACCTGCTCACTGAGAACATCGCCGACAGCACCCAGGCCTCGCTGACCGACGCGGGCATCGAGCTCAACGAGTTCCTGACCGACGGCTGGTTCGGCTTCGGCAAGGTCGACGACGGCTACTACGACGTCATCCGCGACCTCTGCACCGAGGTGGCGGACAAGGTCGAGGCCTGCCAGGCCTGATCGACCCGGTCCTTGAGGAAGTAGAACACCATGACGTACAGCGACACCCCCGCAGTCCGGATCACGGACCTCGGTAAGACGTACCCTGGGACGAAGTCCCCGGCTCTGTCGGGGGTGTCGCTGGACGTCCACCGCGGGCAGATCGTCGTCCTTCTCGGGCTCTCGGGCTCGGGCAAGTCGACCCTCCTCCGGCACATCAACGGGCTGGAGACGCCGACCACCGGTCGCGTCGAGACCCTCGGCCAGGTGGTCGCGCAGCAGCGCGGGAGCGAGCTCCGTGCCCTCCGCGGCCACATCGGCTTCATCTTCCAGCAGTTCGAGATCGTGGGCCCGCTCACGGTGCTCGAGAACGTGCTGACCGGCGCCCTGTCGAGCCTCCGCGGCCCGCGCGTCGGCATCTGGACCTACCCGAAGGAGCTCCGCCGCAAGGCGCTCGAGCACCTCGACCGGGTCGGCATTCTCGAGCGCGCCTACCAGCGCGCCGACACCCTCTCCGGTGGCCAGCAGCAGCGCGTGGCGATCGCCCGCGCCCTCATGCAGGACCCCGAGATCCTCCTCGCCGACGAGCCCGTCGCGTCGCTCGACCCGGAGTCGAGTTCGCAGGTGATGGCGCTCATCCGCGAGATCGCCGCGGAGCGTTCGCTCACCGTGGTCTGCTCCCTCCACCAGGTGGATCTCGCTCTCGGCTGGGGGGACCGGATCATCGGGCTCCGTGCCGGCGAGGTCGTCCTCGACACTCCGACCGACGGTCTCTCGAAGGACCAGGTCATGGAGATCTACGGTCGCGTCGCGACGACGACGGGCGAGCTCGCTGCCATCGAGCAGGAACTCGCCGACGTGCGCGATGCCCTGCTCAGCGAGGAGCTCCGCAAGGAGTCGGAACAGCGTTCCGACGCCGACAGGTCGGATGGCGAGCGACGATGACGGTCACCGCGACCCCTCCGGTGCCGAGGGCGTCGTCGATCGCCGACCGCATCGCGGCCGTCCCGCGGCCGCGGCCTCGGCTGTCGACGATCGTCAGCTACGCCACCATCGGTCTCATCGGCGTGCTCGGCTTCGCCTCGTTCCTCGGCCTCGACTACAGCCTCAAGAGCATCGAGACCACCGGGACGAACCTCGCCCGCTTCATCGGCATGGCGACGCCCATGCAATGGCCGGGCTGGGATGTCACCGCCGTCGTGGGTGAGGGCGGCACGAAGATCTTCACGACCACCTGGGTCGGCCCGGAGCCGATCCTGCACATGGTCGAGATCATCCTCATCACTCTCGCGCTGGTCGTCACCGGCACGGCGATCGCCGCGGTGCTGTCGATCCCGGTCGCCTACGGGGCCGCCCGCAACACCAGCCCGCATCCGTTGGTGCTCGCCCTCTGCCGCGGCCTGGGCGTCGTGGCCCGCGCGGTGCCGGAGCCCGCGATCGCGGTGTTCCTCGCCTTCCTGTGGTTCGGTGCGGGCATCCTCCCGGCGATCGTCGCCGTCGGCCTGCACTCGGTCGGCATGATCTCGAAGATGTTCGCCGATGCGATCGAGCAGACCGACGAGGGCCCGCGCACCGCGATCCGTTCGGCCGGTGGCACGAAGCCGCAGCAGTTCTGGTCGGGCATCTTCCCGCAGGTGCTGCCGGCTTGGGTGGCCGTGGTCCTGCACCGCGCCGACATCAACCTGCGCGGCACGGTCATCCTCGGCTACGTCGGCGTCATGGGCATCGGCGCGGAGCTGAACGGTGCCCTGCACGCCGGTCCCGCCGGCATGCGCCGCGTCATCCCGATCGTCATCATCATCATCCTGCTCTGCGTGGTGTTCGAGATCGTCTCCTCGTCGCTGCGTGCGAAGCTGCTGGGCGTGCGCCCCACGGGCAGGGGCGTCGGCGACACCGTCGTCCGCACCGCCCTGCGGGCGAAGGACGCCCTCGTGCCGGTGGCAGCGACCTCCGCTGAACGCGTGGAGGCGGCCACCCGACGACCGTGGGATCGCGCGCGGGTGGGTAGCGCCGTCTGGGTCTGGGTCAGCGTCGCGATCGTCATCGCGTCGTTCCTCTACCTGCAGCCCGATGTCGCGCGTCTCGTCTCCGACTGGCGCTTCGACCAGGTGCACAACGCCGAGCTCGGGCGTTCCGTCTGGCCGCTGACCTTCGGCTCCCGCGACTGGGAGACGGTGCTCGCGGCCGTACTCGTCACCGTGCAGGTGGCCTTCGCGGCGACGCTCATGGGGGCGGTCCTCTCCCTCGTCGTCGGGCCGATGTCGGCACGCAACGTCGCTCCCAGCAGCGGGGTGCGCAACTTCTTCCGCGGCGTCGCCCTCTTCATCCGCGCCATCCCCGACCTGGTGGTCGCCATCCTCTTCATCATCGCGACCGGGTTCGGCCCGCAGGCCGCAGCCCTCGCCTTGGGGATCGGCGGCGTCGGCCTGCTCGCGAAGCTGATCGGCGACTCGATGGAGGAGGTGCCGAACGGTCCGGAGCGGGCGCTCGCGGCGGCGGGTGGAACCCGCCTGCAGGTCTTCTTCGCCTCGACCGTGCCCATGTCGATGCCGTCGAGCGTCGGGCACCTGATGTACCTGCTCGAGCAGAACATCCGCTCGGCCACCGTGCTCGGCATCGTCGGCGGTGGCGGCATCGGGTTCCTCCTCCTCAACGCGCTCAACGGTCGCAACTTCGACCAGGTCGCGGCGTTCGTGGTGGTCATCATCGGCATGGTGGTCGTCGTGGAGACGGCCGGCATCCTCATCCGTCGCGCACTGAGGTAGCAATGGCTGAGGAATACGACCTCGCGGTCGTCGGGGCCGGCATCGTCGGTCTCGGCCACGCTGCGGCCGCCATCGATCGGGGCCTGCGCGTGGTGGTCGTGGAGCGGTCGACGCAGATCCTCGGCTCGACGGTCCGCAACTTCGGGCACGTGGGGACGAGCGTGCACACCGGCGTGGCCAGGGAGTACGCGGAGCGGGCGAACGAGCTGTGGCGCACGCTGGCCGAGCGCGCGGACTTCTGGCTGCGCGAGACCGGCTCCCTGCTGGTGGCCCGCCACGCGGACGAGCTCGCGGTGCTGGAGGAGGCCGGGCTCGGCACCCTCCTGACGGCAGCTGAGGTCACGGCGGCGGCACCCGTCGTCGGTGTGGTCGGCGGGATGCGCCGCGAGGGCGACCTGCAGGTGGACCCGCGGGAGGCGGCACCGGCGATCACCCGATACCTCGAGGCCCGCGGCGTCGAGTTCCGCTGGCGCACCTCGATGGTGGGTGTCGAGTCGGGTGTGCTGCACACCAGCCGCGGCGAGATCCGTGCCGAGGCGATCGCCGTCTGCGTCAACTTCGACGTCGACCAGGTCTTCCCGGCCGTCGCCGAGGCCTTCGGCGTCGAGCGCTGCGGCCTCGACATGCTGCTCGCCGACGGTGTCGGCCTCCCGCTGCCGCTCCTCACCGGCACCTCGATGCTGCGCTACTCGGCCTTCGCCTCGACCACGGCGGCCGCCGCCGTCCGTGCCCGGTACGCGGCCGAGACGCCGGCCCTCCTCGAGCGCGATGTGAACCAGATGTACACCGAGCGTCCCGACGGCACCCTCATCGTCGGCGACACTCACTACCGGGGCGCGGCGATCGAGCCCTTCCAGGACGAGGAGGCCTTCGCCCTGCTCGAGGAGCTGGGTGCCGACCTGTTCGGTGCGCCGCTCCGCGTGCGGCAGCGCTGGCAGGGCGTGTACGCGAACGCGCCGGAGGACTTCCTCATCGCGACCCCCCTCGACGGCGTGCGCGTCGTCTCCGTCACCACCGGCATCGGGATGACCACCGGACTCGGCCTCGCCGACCGGGTGGTCGCCGAGCTGTTCGCCCCCTACGAAGGAGCATCATGACCACCGACTACGAACTCGTCGTCCTCGACATGGCCGGAACGACCGTCGTCGATGACGGCATGGTGGAGGGCGCCTTCGCCCGCGCCTGGGACCGCGTGAAGGACACGGAGGTCGGTCGCCAGGCCGCCCTCGAGCACGTGCGCGACACGATGGGGCAGTCGAAGATCGAGGTGTTCCGGGGGATCGCCGACGAGGAGACCGCGCAGGCGCTGAACGGGGAGTTCGAGAATTCCTTCCGCGAGCTGATCGCCGAGGGCCGCTGCACGCCGATCGAGGGCGCCGCGACGACCATCCGTGCGCTGCGCGACAGCGGCCTCCGCATCGCCTTCACGACCGGCTTCTCCCGCGAGACGGCGGAGGCGATCCTGGCGGAGCTCGGCTGGAACGCTCTCGCCGACGTCGTCCTCTCGCCGGCCGACGCTGGCCGCGGTCGCCCCGCACCGGACCTCGTGCTCATGGCGGCGATCCGCGGGCAGGTCAGCGCGATGAGCCGGGTCGTCGTCGTCGGGGACACCGAGTCGGACGCCGGCAGCGGCCGGTCGGCGGGCGCCGGCCTCGTCGTAGGCGTGCTCACCGGCGGACGCCCGGAGGAAGCGCTCCTGGCCGCCGGGGCCGACCGCGTTCTCGCGAGCGTCGCGGACCTGCCGGCCCTCCTGGGGTGATGTACGCCCAGGTCTTTCACGGCGTCGGCCGGCCGTTCGAACGGGTGACGGTCCCGACGGTCGACCTGCGCGTGGGCGAGATGCTCGTCGCGATCGAACTCGCGACCGTCTGCGGATCGGACCTCCATACGATCGCCGGTGCCCGCTCCGCTCCCGTCCCCCTGGTCCTCGGGCACGAACAGGTCGGTCGCGTGGTCGAACTGGGGCCCGGCGCGCCCGCGCGCACCGTCGATGGCGTCCCGCTCACCGTCGGCGCCCGGGTCGTCTGGGGCGTCGCGGTCGATTGCGGCGCGTGCCGGTACTGCGCGGCCGGGCTGCCGCAGAAGTGCCTCTCCCTGCGCAAGTACGGCCACGAGCGGGTGACCGACGACTGGGTGTTGAGCGGCGGCTTCGCGAGCCACGCGCAGCTGGTGGCGCGCACGCCGATCGTCGTCGTGGACGAGGAGGTGCCTGCCGCCGTGCTCGCGCCCGCGTCCTGCGCGACGGCGACCGTGATGGCGGCGATCGAGGCGGCCGCCGTGATCCGTCCGCTGGACGGCGCGACCGTCGCGATCTCCGGCTGCGGCATGCTGGGGCTCACCGCGATCGCCGTCGCGGCCGCCCGCGGCGCGACCGTCATCGCGAGCGACCCGGACCCCGCGCGCCGCGAGGCGGCGCTCGCCTTCGGTGCGTCGCAGACGGTCGACGGGTCCCGCGTCGCGTGGCGGGACGCGCCCGCCCACCAGGTCGCGCTCGAACTCTCCGGCGCACCCGCGGCGGTGTCGGGCCTCATCGGGGCGGCCGACATCGGCGCCGTGCTGGTGCTCGTGGGCAGCGTCTTCCCGGCCGGCACGGTCGACCTCGACCCCGAGCAGGTCGTGCGCCGGATGCTCACGCTCCGCGGGGTGCACAACTACGCGCCGCGACACCTCCTCGAGGCCGTCGACTTCCTCCGCGACGCGGACCACGGGGCGTTCGCAGCCCTGGTCGAACCGACCGTGCCGCTCGACGCGATCGCGGACGCCCTCCACTCCCGCGCCCCCCGAGCCGCCCTCCTTCCGTAAAACAGGAAGTTCTGGCCGGTGGGGCCCGTTTTCGCCCCGAATCGGCCCCATCCGGGCCCCTATTCCTGTTTTACGAAAGCCGGGTCCGGCATGCTGGGTGGGTGCCCCACGCCCTGAGCGACGACATTCCGAAGCCGGCCCTCTCGTGGGCGCTGCTGCCCACCCTGTTGCTGGTGGGGTCGGCGGTGTTCCTCTATCCGTTCCGGCTCGTCGTCATCGGCTACGTGCTCATCGCGGCCGCGCTCGCGCTCGCCTGGCTGTTCGACCGCCGCGGGATGACGACCGGTCTCGCCCGCGATCTCCTGCTCATCGCCGTCGGCATGATCATCGTCAGCACCATCTCGGTCAAGGCCGACATCAGCTGGGGCAACTTCTTCCTCGTCGGTGTCGTGCTGGCGGCGGCCGTCGCGGCGCCCTACTTGCTCTCCCGCTTCGTGTTCAAGGATCACGCGATCCGCTTCCCGTGGAGGACGGGCCAGAAGTGGACGAAGGTGCAGTGGGGCTACTTCGGTCTCGTCCTCTTCCTCGGCTGGCTGATCCTGCCGTTCTACTTCATCTCGAGCGGGGTCTACCTCAACTGGCCGAACGTCACGACGCCGGACGAGATCGGCCGTCTCTTCGTCGGTGTGAACGCGGTCGGCACCTGGGACGAGCTGTTCTTCATCTGCACGGTGTTCGTGTTGCTGCGGCGGCACTTCCCGTTCTGGCTCGCCAACCTGCTGCAGATGGTGGTCTTCGTCTCCTTCCTCTGGGAGCTCGGCTACCAGGAGTGGGGCCCGGCGCTGACGATCCCCTTCGCGCTGCTGCAGGGCTTCACCTTCACGATCACGCGCTCGCTCACCTACGTGCTGATCGTGCATCTGCTGTTCGACCTCGTGGTCTTCCTCGTCATCGTGCACGCCCGCAACCCGATGCCGTTCTTCCTCGTCCAGCCCTGACCCAGCCGCCACCCCTAGCGTTGTCGGGATGACGGACTGGACTCCCTGGATCCACCTCGCCACCAATCTCGGCATCGCCCTCGGTGCGGCGCTCGCCCTCATCCTCATCGTGACGATCGTCGTGCGGGTCGCCGCCCGCCGTCGCGACTGGGCGAAGGCGCTGGCGAGTCGCGCGCGGCACCCCTTCCGGCTCTTCCTCCTCGTGGTGGCGGCCTGGGCGGGTGTCGCGAGTGTGAGTGGCAACGCCACGGTGCGCCACGCCTTCCTCATCGCGACGATCGCGGTCGGTGCCTGGCTGATCGCGGCACTCGCGACCTTCGGCATCGGGCTGGCCATGGGGCGCTACCGAGTGGACGTGCCGGACAACAAGGTGGCGAGACGGATGCAGACGCAGCTCGCGCTGGTCCGTCGCCTCATCGTGGTGGCGATCGCGATCGTGGCCCTCGGCTCGATCCTCCTCACCTTCCCGGGCGTGGAAGCGGTCGGCGCGAGCGTCCTCGCCTCGGCGGGACTGCTCTCGATCGTCGCCGGCCTCGCCGCCCAGTCGACGCTCGCCAACGTGTTCGCGGGGATCCAGCTCGCCTTCAGCGATGCGATCCGGGTGGACGACGTGGTGATCGCCGAGAACGAGTGGGGACGGATCGAGGAGATCACCCTCACCTATGTCGTCGTGCACGTCTGGGACGACCGTCGCCTCGTCCTGCCGTCGACGTACTTCACGACGACACCGTTCCAGAACTGGACGAGGCACTCGAGCGAACTGCTCGGTTCGGTCGAACTGGACCTCGACTGGAGCGTCAGCCCGTCCGAGATGCGGACGGAGCTGGACGCGATCCTGGCGCGGACGACGCTGTGGGACGGCCGCGCGCACGTCCTTCAGGTGACGGATGCGACCGGCGGTCTCGTCCGGATCCGCATCCTCGTCACGGCGGTGGATGCTCCGACGCTGTTCGACCTCCGTTGCTTCATCCGCGAGGAGTTCGTCGAGTGGCTGCATGCCGAGCGACCCGTCGCTCTGCCGGCATCCCGGGTACGGATGGTGGCCGATGCCGGGCCGCAGCTCCGCGCGGAGGCGGGGGACCAGGGCGGTCTGTTCACCGGTTCCGCCGAGGCCGAGGAACGCGCCAGCCTCTTCACCGCGTCCATCCCGATCCAGGAAGAAAAGCTGAGCAATCCCTGAAAATGGGGTACACCGATCTGTATACCGCTATTTTTGCACCGTCTGACCGGCTCTAAAGATGCCGATTGGTGGAAGCCCCCGGGGTACATATCATGGGGAAATGCCCGACCCCCGGATTGAGCGCACGAAGGCCCACGTGCTGAAGACCGCCCGCGAGATGATCGCGGCGCGCAGCGGCGAGCCGCTCACCTTCTCCCGGCTCGCCGACGTCGCCCAGGTGTCGCGCCGGACCCTCTACACGCACTGGGGGACCGTCGAGCGCCTCATCGGCGAGGCCGTCACCGCGCGCGGGGAGGAGCCGGAGATCGTCAAGGACGGGTTCACCGACCGGCAGATCCTCCGGAAGCTTCTGGAACGGACCCGCGACCGCCTGACGGACCCGATCACGCACCTCGCGGTCGCCGGCCTCATCGGCCAGGCGTCGCAGAGCTCGGACGCGCAGGGCACCCTCGCCGACCTCGGCACCGCCCGCCTCGGAGACTACGCGGCGATCCTCGGCCCGATCACCCACGAGCAGTACAGCCGATTCGTCGGTCCGCTCTACTACTCGGCCCTCGTGCTGGGGGAGCCGATCTCCGACGCGCTCATCGACGACCTCGTCGAGCAGGGTCTCGACATCCTCGGCCTCTCGAAGGACTGACGCGGGGCTAGCCTCCGGGCGGGCCGATCACGAGCAGCGCCGCCACGACGACCGTCACGCCGACGAACACCGTCGCCACGAGCAGGATCGGGCGAGCGAGGAACCAGACGAGCAGCCGGTCGATCGGGCCGCCCTCCGACGTGCTGCGCCAGTCGCCCTCGAGCAGCCCGCGCTTCTCGACCCAGCGCTCGAAGGGCACCGTCGCGAAGGGGACGATCGCGAGGACCACACCGATGGCGAGGGTGCCGAAGCGCCAGCGCTGGTTGAGCCCGACGATGACCGTGGTCACGGCGTAGGCGATGAACACGTAGCCGTGGGTGAGCCCGACCGGGAAGATCGCCTCGTGGATATCGAAGCCGTACCGCAGGATCATCGCGATGATCAGCAGCGACCAGGTCACCACCTCCGCGACCGCGACGACGCGGTAGACCTTCTTCGGGGTCACCCCCGTGGATGTCGCCGAGCTCATACGGCCGCGAGGGCTCGGATCGCGCTCGTGAAGAAGGCAAGGCCATCGATGCCGGAGCGCATCGCGGCGGCGGTGTCCGGGCCGAAGCCGGCCTCGGTCGCGTGCTCCGGGTGCGGCATGAGCCCGACCACGTTGCCGCGGGCGTTCGTGATACCGGCGATGTCGTTGGCCGAACCGTTCGGGTTGACGTCGAGGTAGCGGAAGGCGACCTGGCCCTCGCCCTCGAGGCGCGCAAGCGTCTCGGCGTCGGCGATGAACCCGCCCTCGCCGTTCTTCAGGGGGATGGTGATCTCCTGGCCGGCCGTGAACGCGTTGGTCCAGGCGGTGTCCGCGTTCTCGACGCGCAGGCGCTGGTCGCGGCAGATGAAGTCACCGTGGTCGTTGCGGATCAGGCCGCCGGGCAGCAGGTGCGACTCGACGAGGATCTGGAAGCCGTTGCAGATGCCGAGCACGGGGGTGCCGGCGTTCGCCGCGGAGACGACCTCGGCCATGATCGGCGAGTGGGCCGCGATGGCGCCGCAGCGCAGATAGTCGCCGTAGCTGAACCCGCCGGGCAGCACGATCGCGTCGACGCCCTGCAGGTCGTGGTCACCGTGCCAGAGGGCGACGGGCTTCGCGCCGGCGAGGCGTACGGCGCGCTGCGCGTCGCGGTCGTCGAGCGAGCCCGGGAAGGTGACGACGCCGATCCGCATCAGCGGGCTTCGCCGTCGACCGTGATGCTGACGACGTCCTCGATGACGGAGTTGGAGAACATCTCGTCCGCCAGGGTGCGCACCTCGGCGAGCAGGGCGTCGTCGACGGTGCCGTCGACGGTGAGCTCGAAGCGCTTGCCGATGCGGACGGCGCTGAACTGGTCCTTGCCGAGGCGGTGGAGGGCCCCGGCTACTGCCTTGCCCTGGGGGTCGAGCAGTTCGGCCTTGGGCATGACCTCGACGACGATGATTGGCACGATGGACTCCGGAAGTCGTAGCGGGGGGATCGCCCTCAGTCTACGCGCAGGATGTGGTCGGCCCTTCGCGCGCTCTCCGCGATCGCGAGCGCGTTGCGCTCGTCGGTGCCGAGCGCCCAGGCCGTCGCCTCGTCCGGCGTCTTCCCGAAACGGACGTGCCGGGCGATGAGCCGCTGTCGGCGCACGGCCGGGTCGAGCTCGAGGTACACGGTCAGGTCGAGCAGTGGGGCGACCTGTTCCCAGCCGCCCTCGTCGAACAGCAGGTAGTTGCCCTCGACGACCACGGTTCGTATTGCAGGAAGAATCGTGATCCCGGCGGGTATCGGCTCCTCGATCTCGCGGTCGAATGCGGGCGCGACGACCGGGATTCCTGTTTTATGCAACAGGGAGAGGGTGGTCACGAAAGCGGGGACGTCGAAGGTGTCCGCGGCCCCCATGCGATCGCGGCGGCCCAGCTCCACGAGCCGTCGTTGCGGGAGGTGGTAGCCGTCCATCGGCAGCAGGGCCGCCGTCGGCCCGAGCCGCTCGACGAGCGCGGCCGCGATGGTCGACTTGCCCGCGCCGGGCGGGCCGGCGATGCCGATGACGGTCCTGCCGCACCAGCGGGTCGAGCCTGTCGAGACCGGGTCGCCCGCGGAGGTCTCGACAAGCTCGACCCGCTGTTGTGGCGAGACCTGCTGGTGCCGCTCGACGAGCTCGACGAGCCGGGTCAGCGCGTCCAGAACGCGACCGCCTGCCTGGCCCACGCCGCATAGCCGGCGGCGCCGGGGTGGAAGTCGTCGCGCGCGAAGAAGCCCGGGGTGCCGATCGGCCACGGCGGGGCGTGCACGACGCCCGGGTGTCGGTCGATGACGGCGCGCCCGCGCACGTTCATCCGGTGGGCGCGGGCGCCGAGGATGGTGCCGAGCGGGTCGGGGAGGGAGGCGAAGCGCTCCATCCGGGGGATCCCCGCGACGACGATGAGCGCGTCCGGTGAGGCCGCCCGCAACCGCTCGATCGTGACCTCGAGGTCGCGGGTGAACTGCGCGGTGCGGCGTAGGTGCATGACGTCGTTGACGCCGAGGGAGAGGAAGACCACGTCGTACCGTCCCCGCTCGGCGCGGGGAAGGAAGAAGCTGCGCAGCTCTCCGGTCGTGGCACCGGAGCGGGCGATCGCCTTCCAGGTCACCCCGCGTCCGGACTTGGCGGCCAGCTCGCGTGCGAGGTTGGTGGCGAGCCCGTCGGCCTGGTCGTCGACGCCGACGCCGGCCACGGTCGAGTCGCCGAACACGAGGAGGCGCAGCGGGTCCGGGCCGTCGACCACTCCCTTCCACCGTCCCTGTGCCTCGTCGAGCTGGGGCAGGTGGGACAGCACCACCCGGCTCTGCGGGAAGAGGAACGGGGCGAGCACGAAGGCGATGACCCGGCTGCCGTATCCGGTCGGCGTCATCGGAACATCCCCGCGCTCGCGGCGTCGTCGATGGCGAAGGTCGCCCAGTCGCGGTACCCCGATGCACTCGGGTGGAACTCGTCGGTCGCGAAGAAGCCGTCCGTGTAGGGCGGCGGGTCCATGCTCATGTGGGCGTCGTCGTAGTCGGCCACGAGGAGGCGGGCGGCCCCCTCGAGCGCGAGCGAGTGGCGGCGCAACCGGCCCCGGAGCGGCTCGGGCAGCAGGGCGAAGCGGTGGAACATCGGCAGCGACGACATGAGCAGGGTGGTCCGCGGGTTCAGCGAGCGCACGTGGTCGAGGATGACCCGGACGTCCTTCACGAAGGCGGACGTGGTCCGGAGCCCGAGGGCATCGTTGGCGCCGATGCTAAGGAACAGGATGTCGGCGGCCTCCGCGGGCAGGTGCCCCTCGGTGATCACGTCCCGGGCGGTCGCACCGCTGCGGCCACGCGACACCCAGTCGACGCCGCGACCCGTGTGGGCGTGGAGTGCCCGGGCGAGGTTGCCGGGAAGGCCGTCCTCCTGGCGGGTGACACCGACACCGGCGGCGGTCGAGTCGCCGAGGACGAGGAGTCGGAGAGGGTCGGGCCCGGCGACCGAACCGGTCCACGGCTGCTCCGCCTCCGGCAGGATCGGGGTGACCTTGCGGAGTTCGCGCCCCTGGCGCCAGACCACGGGGGCGACGGGGAGGATGGCAACCCTGCTCAGGCGGTCGATGCGCGGCATGCGCCCATGCTACGACCGCCCGGCTCACAGGATGCCGCCATAGCGTGGCGGGATGGCGCGTACCCGACCGCTCGACACCCGACGCACCGACGGTCACGTCGATCTGCGCTCCTACGCGGCGATCGGCGACGGGCGCACCGTGGCCCTCATCGCCACGGACGGCTCTGTCGACTGGCTCCCCATCCCCGACCTCGACTCCCCTCCCGCCTTCGCACGCCTGCTCGACGCGGCCGAGGGGGGATCGATCGAGCTCGCTCCCACCGAGCCCTTCACGGTGACCCGGCACTACATCGCGGGCACGAACGTGCTGCAGACGACCTACACGACCGACGGCGGCACCGCGCGTGTCACCGATGCGCTGGTGACGGGCATCGCCGGTCGCCTGCCCTGGGCGGAACTCGCCCGCCGCGTCGAGGGCCTGACGGGTGCGGTGCGGTTCCGCTGGCGGGTCACCCCGGGCACGATGCTCGCGACGGCCTCGCCGTGGCGCAGCAGCACCGCCCACGGCATCGTGCTCCGTGTCGACGGGGTGACGCTCGCCGTGCGCGGCTTCGACAACGGCAAGCGCGAGCGCCGCGACGTCGCCATCGGCGGGAGCTTCACCACCGCGAAGGACTCCCGGCACCTCGTCGTGGTGGTGGGCACGGCGGGTGAGCCTCTGCACCTCCCCGTGCCCGAGAACGCCGACCGCGGCATCGACCGCACGATCGACAACTGGCGGCACTGGTCACGGGAGTTCAGCTACGAGGGCCGCTGGGCCGACGCCGTGCAGCGCTCCGCGCTCGCGCTGAAGCTCCTCATCCACGCGCCGACCGGCGCCATCGCCGCCGCCGCGACGACGTCCCTGCCGGAACGCCGCCGGGGCTCCAAGAACTGGGACTACCGTTTCGCATGGGTGCGCGACGCCGCGTACACGGTCAACGCGCTCACCCGTTTCGGGCTGCGGGAGGAGACGCACGCCGCGGTGTCCTGGTTGACCCGGACGATCCGGGAGCACGGCCCCCGCATGCACATCTTCTTCACCCTGGACGGGTCCGTCCCCGACGGCACGCACGAGATGGCGGTGCCCGGCTGGCGCGGCATCGGTCCGGTCATCGCCGGCAATCCGGCGGCCGAGCAGCGGCAGCACGGTGTCTACGGTGACCTGCTCTCGATGATGCTCACCTACGTGCAGGCGGGCAACGTGCTCGACGAGCACACCGGGCACCTGCTCGTCTCGGCCGCGGACCGCGCCTGCGACGTCTGGCGCCAGCCCGATTCGGGCATGTGGGAGTTGCCGGAGGAGCGGCACTACACCTCGTCGAAGATGGGCTGCTGGCAGGCGCTCGATGCGGCCGTGAAGCTGGCGGAGCTCGGCCAGATCCCCGGCGACGCCGGTCGGTGGGCGGCGGAGAGGGACACCATCGCCGAGTGGATCGGGACGCACTGCTGGTCGTCCGAGCTGGGCGCGTACGTGTCCTTCCCGGGCAGCGACGAGCTCGACGCCTCCGTCCTGCTCCATGCCCCGAGCGGATTCGACCGGGGCGACCGCATGTCGTCCACGATCGACGCTCTGCAGGACCGTCTCGGCCGCGGCCCGCTGCTCTACCGTTACACCGGAGCGGAGGAGGACGAGGAGACCTTCGTGGCGTGCGCCTTCTGGCTGGCCGCCGCCCTCGCCTGCGTGGGTCGCCACGACGAGGCGATCACCCTCATGGATGAGCTGGTCGACCTCGGCAACGACGTCGGGCTGTTCGCCGAGATGATCGACCCACAGGACGGATCCTTCTGGGGCAACCTGCCGCAGGGGCTCAGCCACCTCGCGCTCGTCAACGCCGCCATCACGATCGGCGAGGTCGTCGACCAGGGGCTCTAGCCGAGTCCATCGCCGGCGGTCGTCACCCGGATGAGGTTGCCCCACGGGTCGTCGAGCGACACGGTGCGCCCGTCGTCACGTGCCTCGACGCCGTAGTGCCGCATCCGCTCCACGAGCGTGCCCAGGTCGTCCGCGCCGGGCACGTCGATGTCGACACGACCGAGGCCGAGGGCCAGCTGGCGTGGCCCGGCACCGCGGCTGTTCCACGTGTTCATGGCCATGTGGTGGTGGTAGCCGCCTGCGCTGACGAAGAGGGCCTGCCCGGGCATCTCGATCGTCGTCTCGAAGCCGAGGCGCTTCACGTAGAACTCCCGTGCGCTGTCGATGTCACCGACCTGCAGGTGGACGTGGCCGACCTGGGCGCCGCCGATGACGGGGTCGGCGATGGCGCGCTCGGTGAGGTGCTCCTGGAGGAAGGCGTTGGGGTCGAGGAAGACGGTGCCCATCTCGATGGAGCCGTGGGCCCAGCTCCACGAGCTGCGGTCGCGGTCCCAGTAGAGCTCGACGCCGTTGTGCTCCGGGTCGTTGAAGTAGAAGGCCTTGCTGACGAGGTGATCGGAGCTGCCGGTGAAGTCGTGCGGGTAGCGGGTCGCCACGGAGTAGACGGCGGCGGCGAGCGCCTCCTCCGTCTCGAACAGGATGGCGGTGTGGAACAGGCCGGCATCGCGCGGGGAGGCGTGACGGAGCTCGGGTGAGTGCTCGAGGACCATCACGGGGCGGGACCCTCGGCCGAGGGTGACGGTCGGTCCCGCCTCGGAGAGGACCTGCAGTCCCACGCCGTCGCGGTAGTAGGCGGTCATGGCGGTGAGGTCGGCCACGCGCAGGGTGACAGGGCCCATCGAGGTGTCGGCGGCGAGAGTGTCCATGGAGTCGTCAACATAGTTGAACTCTCAAGTATTCCGCGTACGATGCGACCATGGCGCTCACCCCGGAACAGAACGAGACCTGGCGCTCGCTCGTCCTCGTCACACACGTCCTCGACGACGCCCTCGACCGGCAGGCGCAGCGCGACGGCGGCCTGCCCCACGCGTATTACAAGGTGCTCGTCTTCCTCTACGAGACACCCGGACGCCGCATGACCATGGGGGAGCTGGCCGCGGTGCAGCGCTACTCCGTCAGCCGCATGACACACGCGGTGACGAGCATGGAGCGCTCCGGGTGGGTGCGACGGGTCTCGGATGCGAACGACAAGCGGGTGAGGATCGTCGAGTTGACGCAGGACGGCATCGACCTCGTGCGCGCCGTGTCACCCCGCCAGGAGGAGGAGGTCCGCGCGAAGGTCTTCTCGCAGCTCGACCCGATCCAGGTCTCTCAACTGCAAGCGATCAGTCTCGCCATCGTCGACGGCCTGGATGGTTCGCGTGCGGGTGACGCGAACTCGGGAAACACACCGGCCGCCGACGATGGAGACTGAATCCCCCCGGATCCGTGTCCCTCTCGTGACAGGGGCCGACGGCCCGCTGTTCGAGGCAGCGGACCGTCGGCTGTAGAGGTCTTCGGAACCGGTCGTCAAATGGTTTGGGCTCAGCCGACGCGGCCGGCGATGAGCGGCCCGTAGTCGACCAGCTCGGACGCAGGGCCGACGGCCCACGAACCCTCGAGGGCCTCCATGGCGCGGGCGAAACGCTCCGGCTCGTCGGCCGAGAGGGTGAACAACGGCTGACCCTCGACGACCTCGTCGCCCGGCTTCGCGTGCAGGTCGATGCCGGCGGCGTGCTGCACCGGGTCCTGCGGGCGGGCGCGGCCGGCTCCGAGACGCCAAGCGGCGACACCGAAGGGAAGCGCCTCCTGCTTCGTGAGGACGCCGGACCGCGGGGCGGTGACGACGTGCGTCTCCTTGGCGACCGGAAGCGCCGCGTCCGGGTCGCCGCCCTGCGCGGAGATCATCGCGCGCCAGGTGTCCATCGCCTTGCCGTTGCTGAGGTGCGACTCCACATCCACGTCGACGACGCCGACCTGGGCGAGCATCTCGCGGGCGAGGGTGACGGTCAGCTCGACGATGTCGGCGGGGCCGCCGCCGGCGAGCACCTCGACCGACTCGCGGACCTCGTTCGCGTTGCCGATGGCGAGGCCGAGCGGCACGTTCATGTTCGTCAGGAACGCCGTCGTGTTCACGCCGGCGTCGGCGCCCAGCTGGGTCATGACGCGCGCGAGCTCGCGGGACTGCTCGATGTCCTTGAGGAAGGCACCGGAGCCGAACTTCACGTCGAGCACCAGGGCGGAGGTGCCCTCGGCGATCTTCTTCGACATGATCGACGACGCGATGAGCGGGATGGCCTCGACGGTCGACGTCACGTCCCGAAGGGCGTAGAGCTTCTTATCGGCGGGAGCGAGGCCTGTGCCGGCGGCGCAGACCACGGCGCCGACGTCCTCGAGCTGGCGCATGAACGCCTCGTTCGAGACGTCCGCCTGCCAGCCGGGGATCGACTCCAGCTTGTCCAGCGTTCCGCCGGTGTGACCGAGCCCGCGGCCGGAGAGCTGCGGGACGGCGACGCCGAAGGAGGCGACGAGCGGGGCGAGCGGCAGGGTGATCTTGTCACCGACGCCTCCCGTCGAGTGCTTGTCGGTCGTCTTCTTGGACAGGCCGGAGAAGTCGAGGCGCTCGCCGCTGGCGATCATCGCGAGCGTGAGATCGCGGATCTCCTCGCGCTGCATCCCGTTGAGGAAGATCGCCATGGTGAGGGCGCTCATCTGCTCGTTCGCGACGTAGCCGCGGGTGTAGGCGTCGATCAGCCAGTCGAGCTGGGCGGTGCTGAGGGTGCCGCCGTCGCGCTTGGTGCGGATGATGTCGACGGCGTCGAAGGGCTCGATGGCCATGGGGTGGTTCCTTACTCTGCGTATTCGACGAGGGTGCGAGGCCCGAAGGCGTCCGGCAGCACCTCGTCGATGGTCTTGATGCCCGAGACGGTCTCGAGCAGCATGCCCTCGGCCGAGTGTTCGAACAACAGCTGGCGGCAGCGGCCGCAGGGCATGAGTGCCCCGCCCTTGCCGTCGACGCAGGTGAAGGCGACGAGCTTGCCGCCGCCGGTCATGATGAGCGACGAGACGAGCGTGCACTCGGCGCACAGCGTGATGCCGTAGGACGCGTTCTCGACGTTGCAGCCGCTGATGACCCGGCCGTCGTCGACGATCGCGGCCACCCCGACGGGGAAGTGCGAGTACGGCACGTAGGCTTTCTGCATCGCCTCGACGGCGACGGCGCGCAGGGCGTCCCAGTCGACGTCGGTCATGACTTCACGTACGGCTTGCCGGAGGCCGCGGGCCCGCGGGAGACACCGACGAGGCCGGCGACCGCGAAGATCGTGACCACGTACGGCAGCATGAGCATGAACTCGCTCGGCACCGGCGAACCGATGATGCCGAGCACGCTCTGCAGGTTGCTGGCGAAGCCGAACAGCAGGGCGGCGAGGGTGGCTCTGATCGGGTCCCACTTGCCGAAGATCACGGCCGCGAGAGCGATGAAGCCCGCGCCCGCCGTCATCTCCTTGTTGAAGGCGCCGACCGACCCGAGCGTGAAGTACGCGCCACCGAAGCCGGCGATGAGGCCGGCGAGGGAGACGTTCCAGAAGCGCTGGGCACGCACGTTGATGCCGACCGTGTCGGCCGCCTTCGGGTGCTCGCCGACGGCACGGAGGCGCAGGCCCCATTTCGTCTTGAACATGGCGAACCAGACGGCGGCGACCGCGACGTAGACGAGGTAGACGATGAAGGTCTGGCGGAACAGCGCGGGCCCGATGAGCGGGATCTCGCTGAGCAGCGGGATGCTGATCACGTCGAACTTGACCGGGGTATTGAGCAGCGGCACGTCGTCCTGCAGCACCTGCGAGTACAGGAAGCTGGTGATGCCGACGACGAGCACGTTGATGACGACACCGACGATGACCTGGTCGACGAGGTACTTGATCGCGAAGGCGGCGAGGATCATCGAGACGAGGACACCGGCGAGACCGGCCGCGAGGAGGCCCGCGAAGGGGTTCTTCGTGATGCTCGCCACGACGGCGGAGCTGAACGCGCCAGCGAGCAGCTGACCCTCGATCGCGATGTTGACGACGCCGACCCGCTCGGAGATGACACCACCGAGCGCACCGAAGATGAGCGGTACGCTCAGCGTGATGGTGCCGACCAGGAGGCCATAGAGCGGGAGCGACGAACCGGCTCCCGCCCAGGCGAGGAAGCCCCAGAGGAAGAGCACCGCGAAGACGATGCTCACCCAGAGTCGCGGCTTGCCTCCGCGCGCCACGACGACGGTGGCGAAGACGGCGAGGACCGCGAGGAGGGCGATCACGATCATCCCGGTGAGGAAGGTCGGGAGGACCAGCTCGGGTACCTGGATGGCATCCGAGGGCGTGGAGATCCGGAAGGTGCTCTCGTCCGAGTCGCGGCGGGCGAAGACGAAGAGGGCGAACGCGAGGATCGTGAAGACACCGAGGATGATCGGCGTCTTCCAGCTCGGGATGATCGCGGTCACCGGCTCGTCGGTCACCGCGGACGTGGTGGTCGTGGTGGTCACTTGGCCGCCTCCTTGATGGCGCGCACCCGGGGCTTGGCGCCCGGTGCGGGGATGCGGAAGATCGCCCGCACGAGCGGCGGAGCCGCGATGAATAGCACGATGAGCGACTGCACGATGGTGATGATGTCGATCGGCACACCCTCGGCGGCCTGCATCGAGTACCCGCCGGCCTTGAACGCCCCGAACAGGATGCCCGCCGCGAAGATGCCCCACGGTCGCGAGCGACCGAGCAGGGCCACGGTGATCGCCTCGAATCCGATACCGGCCTCCAGTCCGATCGTGATGCCGGAGGTGACCGTGCCGAGCACCTGGTTGGCGCCGGCGAGACCCGCGAGGGCACCGGCGATGACCATCGCGAGGATGTAGACCATGTTGACGTTGATGCCCGCGGTGCGTGCGGCGTGCGGGTTCTCTCCGACAGCGCGGAAGGCGAAGCCGAGCGTCGATCGGTTGAGCAGCCACCAGACGGCGACCGTCGCCGCGATGACGAGCAGGAAGCCGACGTGCAGGCTGTACTGCGGGCCGATCAGGTCGGCGAAGATCGCCGTCTCCTTCATCGGCGGGCTCTTCGGGTTGTTGGATCCGGCCGCCTGCAACGCGCCGGGGGTGCGCAGCAGGAAGGCGACGAGGTTCAGCGCGACGAAGTTGAGCATGATCGTCATGATCACCTCGTGGGCGCCGGTCTTGGCCTTGAGCAGGCCGACGATGCCGCCCCAGATGGACCCGGCGGCGATGCCTGCGATGAGCGCGACGATCACGTGGATGACCGGGGGGAGGTCGAAGGAGAAGCCGACCCAGCCGGCCGCCGCGATCGCGACGAGGATCTGGCCGCGGGCGCCGATGTTGAACATGCCGACGCGGAATGCAAGGCCGACCCCGAGACCGGCCGCGATGAGCGGCGTCGCGAAGTTGAGCGTCTCGAAGATCGGCTTGATCTGGTTCTCGAAGCCCTCGCGACGGAAGTTGAAGATCGCGCCCTGGAACAGCGCCGTGTAGGCACCGGACACGGACTGCCAGATCGCCGACAGCATGTCACCGGGCCGGGAGAAGAAGTAGAGCGCGGTCTCCTCGACCCGCTCGTCGGTGGCGGCGATGAGGATCGCGCCGACCACGAGGGCGATGAGCACGGAGAGCACCGAGATGAGGGCCGAGCCGTTCGCGATCTCGCGCAGGATCTTCGAGGCGCGACCGCGCTCCTCCCCGCTCGGGGTGTCCACGACAGGCTCGGGCGTCACCGCTCCGGCCTTCGGGGTGGGGGTGTCGCTCACGCGGCCGTCTCCGTTCCCACCGGCAGTTCGCCGGCCATCATGAGGCCGAGGACGTCACGAGGTGTGTCGCCCGGCACGATTCCGACGATGCCACCGCGATACATGACCATGATGCGGTCGGCGAGGGCGGTGACCTCGTCCAGTTCGGTCGAGACGACGATGACGGGGGTGCCCGCGTCACGCGTCTCGACGATGCGCTTGTGGATGAACTCGATCGAGCCGACATCGACGCCACGGGTCGGCTGTGCGGCGACGAACAGGCGCAGGTCGCGGCTGAGCTCGCGGGCCAGGACGACCTTCTGCTGGTTGCCACCGGAGAGACGACCAGCGGGTGTCTCGATCCCCTGCGTGCGGATGTCGAACTCCGTCACCTTGGCCCGGGCGAACTCGTCGCGGAAGCCGAGCTGCAGGCTGCCCCACTTCGCGAACGGGGCGCCGGTGCTGCGGTCGAGCATGAGGTTCTCGGCGACCGAGAATTCGCCGACGAGGCCGTCCTCGTTGCGGTCCTCCGGAACGAAGCCGACGCCGGCGTCGAGGATCTGCCGCACGCTGCGGTGCACGAGCTCCTTGCCGTCGAGGACGATACTGCCGGTGACGTGGTGCTGGAGCCCGAGGAGGGCCTCGGTGAGCTCGGTCTGTCCGTTGCCCTGCACGCCCGCGATCGCGAGGACCTCGCCGGTGCGGACCTCGAAATCGACACCGGAGACGACGATCTTGCCCGTGGCATCGAGGACGGTGAGCCCCTTCACGACGAGAGCGGGGTCGCCCGGGGTGGTGGTGCCCTTGCCGACGGTCAGCTCGACCGCCCGGCCGACCATGAGAGAGGCCAGTTCGGCGTTGCTCGCTGTGGGTTCGGCCTCACCGACGACCTTGCCGAGACGGACGACGGTGATCCGGTCGGCGACCTCGCGCACCTCGCGCAGCTTGTGGGTGATGAAGACGATGGAGGTGCCCGACTCCTTGAGCTGGCGCATGATGCCCATCAGCTCGTCCGTCTCCTGCGGGGTCAGCACGGCGGTCGGCTCGTCGAAGACGAGGACACGGGCGTCGCGGGAGAGGGCCTTGATGATCTCGACACGCTGCTGCACGCCGACGGGGAGGTCCTCGATGAGGGCGTCCGGGTCGACGTCGAAACCGAAGCGGGCCGAGATCTCGCGCACCTTCGCGCGGGCGGCGTCGAGGTCGAGGCGACCGCCGGCCTTGGTGGCCTCGTGGCCGAGCATGACGTTCTCGGCGACCGTGAAGACGGGGATGAGCATGAAGTGCTGGTGGACCATGCCGATGCCGGCGGCCATCGCGTCACCGGGGCCGGAGAAGTGCTGGACGTCGTCGTCGAGCAGGATCTCGCCCTCGTCGGCCTGGTAGAGGCCGTAGAGCACGTTCATCAGGGTGGACTTGCCCGCACCGTTCTCGCCGAGCAGGGCGTGGATCTCGCCGGCGTTGACGACGAGGTCGATGTGGTCGTTGGCGACGAGAGCACCGAATCTCTTGGTGATGCCGCGGAGTTCGAGCTTCATGAATGTCGATTCTAAGGAGCGGGGGTGGAAATGGACATGCGGCGGACGTGTGAGGGGGGAGGCCGACGTTCCGGCCTCCCCCCTGTGACGCTCTTACCGACTAGCCGGCGAGGTAGGACTCGACGGTGATGTCACCGGCGATGATGCCCGCCTTGACCTCGTCGAGCTCGGCCGCGAGCTCCGGCTTGACCTTGTCGGTCCAGTCGTGGAAGTCCGCGATGCCGACGCCGTCGTTGTCGAGGGTTCCGACGTAGGCGGCGGCGTCGAAGCTGCCGTTGCCCGCGGCGAGGACCGCCTCGTAGACCGAGACCTTGAGGCCCTTCTGGATCGAGGTGAGGAGCAGGTCGGCGACCGACGGGTCCGACTCGTAGACGTCGGAGTCGACACCGATCAGGGCGACATCCTTGCCCGAGTCGCGGATGGCGGTAGCGGCGCTCTGGTAGATCGGGCCACCGACGGGCAGGAGCACGTCGACGTTCTGGTCGAGGAGGCCCTTGGCGGTGTTGTACGCCTCGGTGCCGGCGGCGAAGCCGTTCGTGAACGAGCCCTCCGAGCCGTCCCAGCCGAGGACGGTGACGTCCGTGCCCTTGGTCTCGTTGTAGTACTCGACGCCCTGCTTGAAGCCGTCCATGAAGATGGTGACGGTCGGGTAGGGCTGGCCACCGAAGGTGCCGACGACACCGGTCGTCGAGGTGGACGCGGCGGCGTAGCCACCGAGGAACGCGGCCTCGGCCGTGTTGTAGAGGAGCGGCTTGATGCCCTCGGCGTCGATGGTGCCGTCGAAGTCGTTGTCGGCAGCGTCGTCGATGAGGATGAAGTCGATGTCCTCGTTCGCCTTGGCGGCGTCGACGGTGGCCTGCGAGAGCGCGAAGCCGACGGTCACGATGACGTTGCAGCCCTGGTCGACGAGGCTGTTGATGCCGGGCGCGTAGTCCGCGGTTCCCTCATCGGACTCGACGGTCTTGGTCTCGACACCGAGCTCCTCGGCGGCCTGGAGGAGGCCCTCGTAGCCCGACTGGTTGAACGACTTGTCGTCGAAGCCACCGGCGTCCGAGATCATGCAGGGAAGGAAGTCGGAGCTGGCGCCGTCGCCGCCACCGTTGTCCTCAGGGGCCGGCGCGCAACCGACGAGAACGAGTGCACCCGTGCCGACGAGTGCGAGGCCGGCGAGGCCGGCCTTACGCGATGTGATTCTCAAGATGTGTCCTCCAAAGAAGGCCCGGCGCGCGCCGGGGCTGTGATTGAGGATCACGTTACCTCGTGTTTCACGCCGGATCGGTGCCGGTCCGGGAAATGACTCGAAACCTTAATACAACGGCTGAGAGGCACCCCCACGCGGGGGTCGGGCGGGAGGCTTAGAGTAGCCGTCGTGACATTGCAGGCCTGCATCAACGGCTCCCGTTCCAAGGATGCGCATCCCCGACTTCCCCGCAGTGCAGCGGAGGCGGCCTGGGAGGCACGCGCCTGCGCCCAGGCGGGCGCCCAATCCGTTCACGTCCACCCGCGGGAGGCGCGCAAGGAGTCGATGGGTCCGAGCGCCGTCGAGCGCACGGTGAGCGCGATCCGCGAGGCGGCCCCCGGCATCCCGGTCGGCGTGATCACGGGCGAGCGCGTGCTGCCGTCTGTGCGTGACCGGGTCCTGGCGATCGAGCGGTGGGAGGTGCTGCCGGACTTTGCCTCCGTGAACTGGCACGACGACGGTGCCACCGATGTCGCAGCCGCCCTGCTGGATCGCGGGATCGCGGTCGAAGCCGGCCTCCATTCCCTCCGCGCCGCGCGTGCCTTCACGTCATCGCCCCTGCAGGAGGAGTGCATGCGCGTCCTCGTCCGGTTGCACGAGCAGGCCCCGCTCGAGCTCGCGGACGAGATCCTGGACGAGTTGAACGGCGAGTTCCCCGTTCTGCTGCACGGCGAGGGCGACAACTGCTGGCCGACGCTGCAGTACGCGCTTGATCGCGGGCTCGACATCCGCATCGGCCTCGAGGACACCCTCGAGCTGCCCGACGGCAGCCCGGCCCCGGACAACGCCACGCTCGTCGCGGCGGCCGTCGCCCTACAGAAGCCGTAGCACCCAGTCGTTCGCCGTCATCAGGTTCCCCGGCGGATACTCGATCTCCTCCACCTTCTCGAGGGTGAAGCCGAGGCTGCGGGCGAGCGCGTTCGATGCGAGGTTCTCGACCGACGGCGTCGCGTGGACCTCGCCCCGGTGGCCCCGGGCGCGCATGTCGGCGAGGGCCGCCGTCACACCGGCGCGGGCGACGCCGTGCCCCTGATTCTCGGTGGGCACGGCCCAGCCGATCTCGAAGGCGTCGGGGCCGAGCCGCCAGTAGGAGAGGGAGCCGACGTCCTCGCCGTCACGGACGATGCGGTACGGCCATGCCGACTGCTGCTCGGCCTCCCAGAAGCCGAGGTAGCGATCGTGCCGCGCGAGCAGCTTCTCCTCGGACTCGGGTCCACCGAGGTGGGCCGTCATCTCCGGGGTGTTGCAGCGCCGCAGCAGCTCGAGCGACGCCGGGATCCACTGCTCGAGCGTGATGGGTATCAGCGTGCCAGGCGCTCGATGAGTTCGGCGTAGCGCGAGGCCGTCTGCTCGACGATCTCGTGGGGGAGGCGTGGCGGCGTGCCCTGCTTGTCCCAGTTCGCGGCGAGCCAGTCGCGCACGATCTGCTTGTCGAAGCTGAGACCGCGACGGCCCGCGTCGTACTCGTCCTTGTCCCAATAGCGGCTCGAGTCGCTCGTGAGTACCTCGTCGGCGAGGGTCAGGTCGCCCGTCGTCGGGTCGGTTCCGAACTCGAATTTGGTGTCGGCAAGGATGACGCCACGCTCTTCGGCGATCGCCGACGCGGTGGCGAAGATGTCCAGGCTGGCGGTGCGGAGGGCCTCGGCGATCTCGGGGCCGACGAGCTCGACGGTGCGCTCGAAGCTGATGTTCTCGTCGTGCTCGCCCATCGGCGCCTTCCAGGCCGGGGTGTAGATCGGCTCGGGCAGGCGGTCGCCGTCCTGCAGGCCGGCGGGCAGCGCGATGCCGCAGACCGACTGCGACTGCTGGTACTCGAGCCAGCCGCTGCCGGTCAGGTACCCGCGCACGACGCACTCCACGGGGTGCATGTCGAGGCGCTTGGCGAGCATCGCGCGATCGGCGACGGCCTCGGGGACGTCCTGCACCGCCATCAGGTGGTTCGGCACGTCGAGGTGGGCGAACCACCAGCGGCTCAGCTCGGTCAGCAGGGCGCCCTTGCCGGGGATGCCGGGCTCGAGCACGTGGTCGAAGGCGCTCACCCGGTCGCTGGCGACCATGAGGACGGCGTCGGGGTGCTCCGGCGACTCGTAGAGGTCGCGCACCTTCCCCGAGTACGTGTGGGTCCAGCCGGCGAGCACCTCGGCCACTACTCGGCCTTCTTCGCGATGTCGGTGCGGTAGTGGCCGCCCTCGAGCCCGATGTGACCGAGCGCCATGTAGGCGCGCGATCGGGCGGTGCTGAAGTCCTCACCCACGGCGACGACGCTGAGCACGCGACCGCCCGTCGCGATGTAGGTGCCGTCGAGCAGGGCGGTGGCGGCGTGGGCGACGTGCACGCCGGCGACGCCTTCCGCCTCGTCCAGCCCGGTGATCGGCCGGCCGGTGATCGGCGACTCGGGGTAGCCCTCGCTGGCCAGGACGACCGTCACGGCGACCTCGTCCGAGAACTTGGGGTACGGAAGGCGGCCGAGGCCGCCCGTCGCCGCCGCGAGCAGCAGTCCGCTGAGCGGGGTCACCAGGCGGGGCAGCACGACCTGCGTCTCCGGGTCCCCGAAGCGGGCGTTGAACTCGATGACGCGAGTACCGGCGCTGGTGATGATGAGGCCGCAGTAGAGCAGGCCGATGAAGGGGGTGTCCTCCTTGGCGAGCTGGCGCACCGTCGGGAGGGCGATGGTGTCGATCACCTCGTCGACGAACTCCTCGGGCAGCCAGTTGAGGGGCGAATAGGCACCCATGCCGCCGGTGTTGGGGCCCTCATCGCCGTC
>Ga0247810_10000607_pt1 | contig 34083 bp, 15 predicted proteins | sample UWRJL119311C1_FD_179918 | JGI IMG/M metagenome (GOLD analysis project Ga0247810, IMG submission 179918) | Plant litter microbial communities from Arlington Agricultural Research Station in Wisconsin, United States - UWRJ-L119-311C-1 | ecosystem: Environmental > Terrestrial > Plant litter >... | reverse complement strand
CTTAGCAAATCCGTTAACCAGCCGACATCGGGCAGAAATCACACTCAATACTTTGATTTATTATCTTACTGCAGAGTGCTTTGTTTTAATTAAACAGTCGTACAACACTATTCCATGCTTCCTATTCTTTACCCAAGATAAAAAGAATAAAGGTATAATATCATGCCAAGCAAGACATATAACTTATAAATCTTTCTAAATCTTAGGAGGAATGGCTCTCCTTATCCCGAAGTTACGGTAGCTAGTTTGCCGAGTTCCTTAATGATTGTTCACTCAAACGCCTTCGTATTCTCTACTAGCTTACTTGTGGTAGTTTCTAGGTACGGTGGCAAATTGTTTATTAATTGACACCTTAATGTAAAATCCTGAGCCCAAATAAATAATTATTTATATTGGACTAACACGAGAGGAAATACACACAGGGCAAATAAAATAAACAGTTACTGTTTTTCCAGAACCCTTTTCACTATACTTGTTAAATACTAAAGTTAAACCCTATATTTTTTAGTCCAACATATTAATTAGTTTAGGGTTTAGACTGCTATATTTTCTATGTTAATTAAATTAAAATACTGGTTCAAAAGTAGAACGCTAGTATTTAAAACATCGTTCAAAAATTGAACGATAGTAAAACAAAAAATTTACAACATATTTGTATAAATAAGAGGTAAAAATCAGGTATATACTTAAAAAATTAGTCTAAACACATTCTATATAAAAAGCACAAAATAAAAATAGCACAATTATTTATTGTTAGTACATATTATTATTAGTACAAATTAAAAGTAAGAGCATAAACAAGTATTGTCTTTACAGAACAAGGTTGTAACTATGTAACTTAGATTTTCTCATCGTTTAATCCTTTAGGTTGATATAAACTTAGAGGCCGTTACTTTATAAAAACCATAAGCTTTAGGCGAGCGTAATGCTTTTTCGTTACTCATGTCAGCATTCTCACTTGGGATATATAACATTATTCTTGAAAAGAATAATTGAGTTTACCCAACGTTCCGCTACCCTATCTAGTATAATAAACTAAATTAAAATAAAAGATAGACAAGGTGTCGGTATATTGTTTAGATCCGTTAAATTTTCGGCGCTATTATCAAAGTTAAAAACATAATAAGACAAAAAATTACATGCTGTACCGAAGCAAAGCAATAAATTTTTTGAAGCATTATACATAACTAGTGCTCTGTTACGAGATCTTTAAAAAGTGACCGCTTCTAAGCCTATTTCCTAGTCGTATAAGATATAAACTTCCTTAATTTCACTTAACAATAATTTTGGAACCTTAACTCTTGTTCTGGGCTGTTTCCCTTTAGACATACAACCTTATCGTACTATGTCCGATCATTCAAGATTCATCTTTGCCCTTCCGAGTGCGAATACTCACCGATAAAACCTTCACGGTTGCCCGATATATGCAAAAATAACACTTAATTAGGTTTAGATTACAATAAAGTAAAATAACCAAACTAAAAAGTTAAAAATTGCCTGAGATCACAGTTCTGTACCTGCTAAGATGTAACTTAAATTACCTACTTATATAGGTTTCGCAGAAAACCAGCTATCCTAGTCAGTATTGTCTTTCACTAACTTACCACAGTTCTTCGGATATCTTTACAACGATAGGCCGTTCGGGCTTTTATAACCCTGACTGTAGTAAGATCACTAGGCTTCGGGTCTAATTCTAGATACTTAATCATTATTTCATAATTGGTTTATCTGGGCAGAGTTCCTAAAATATGAACCCTGCTCGCATCTAACATTAACTCGCTGACCCATTATGCCAAAGGTACACTCTTATTTGTTATTAAACAAAACTTGAGCTGCTTATAAAACCACTAATTCAAACCTTTCCTTCACAGTACTATACGCTGTCGCTTATATATCATATTTAGTCTTAGAGGAAGGTTCCCCTTTAAATTCTAACAGGTTATACCCATTTTAATTTATTAGACGAGTTGTAAATTATAACGTCTATATTTTGTAATATCATTTATAGAATATTGTAAAAAAAAATTTACAATAAGTTTAATAGAAAAAAAAATATGGACAACATACACTCGTACCAGACTTTTCTACTTTAATTCTCATTAATTATAGAATCTCGTTTGATTTCTTTTCCTAAAGTTACTAAGATATTTCAGTTCACTTCGTTTATTATTGAATTTCTCTAAGAGTACATGAAAGGGCCAGATAAAATAATACACCATATATTTATCTGGTCATATTCGAAGAAATACAGCCTTAGGTGTAAAAAAAAGCATTAATATAGTGCAAAGCAAGATATTAAAACTTTTCATATTTGCAGGATGTAAATCTAAGCCTTCCCATTAACAAACTTGTTCAAGTTTGAATATTGAAAGGGACCAAAGGTCGTCAAATTAAAAAACTCTCTTTAATATATAGCAAGGTATCCCTAATAGTTTCTTTATATACTTCCCTATATCTCCTTAAAAACTTTGTGTTCTAGCGAGATATAGAAATAATTTATCGATATCCATCATATTACTAGTAAATATTACATAAGTAGTCTTAGTTAATATATCACAAACAAATATCTTGTTACTAGGATATATTACACAAGTAGTCTTAGCTTATAAATATAAAATATCGGATTATTATGATTCGAACATAACAATTCCTCAACCCAAATGAGGCGCCTAACCAACCTGGCTCTAATCCGTGTTTGTTTTATTTATTTATTTTGCTTTAGACTAGCTAAATACTAACTAAACATTAGGTAACCACTACCTAAGTATTTACACTAGCTGGTTATATAGTCAGAGAATATCCGATTCGAACGGATGTTATATATAAATGTAATAAGTTTCAAGCTTATCGCCTTAAACCACTCGGCCAATTCTCTATGTAAAATTTTATAATTAAAAATAATAAGTACATGCTGTGTAAAGTATTTTGCCTTGTTTCGCTTACTTTATGGTAAGTAAGCGAAGCAAGCGATAACAAGGTATTAACGGACATAGTTTTGTTTAATTTATAGGTACTTAAACCTACTTATATATACTTTTATGTAAAATATTTAGGGCAAAAATAACAAATAAATATTATACTTGATTCCTCAGAGAATTGAACTCTGGACGTATCCTTATCAAGAATATGCTTTACCAATTAAGCTAAGGAACCATAATAAGCCTTTTAAAGTATATTATAATAATATACCCTTAAATTACACTCTTACTGTTTAACTTATTGGCTTGCTTTGCCTTGCTACGCAAATAAATATGACACCCTATATTTATGTTTGCATAATTAGATTGATGTATAATATCAAGAGCACTCAGATTTGAACTGAGAATGTAAAGTCTGAAGCTTCATGTTTTACCGTTAAACTATGCTCTTAAGACATAAAAATATATTATATGATGCTTGCATTGCTTACTTAAAGTAAGCGAAGTAAGGTGTACGTATAGCTACGCACAAGGCAAGATAAAATAAAATATTAAAAATAGAAAAACATAAGAATATTATATTAATATAAAAGTAATTAAAGTTTATGTAACAAAAAAAAAAATAGGCAGTTTACCTGGAAAGTATTAAAAATAGATTATAGATGTTAAATCTTATATAAGAGAATCGAACCCTTATACACGCCCAAGTTATACAGGATATACTATATAAGTGTCTTATTGCCTATTCCCTTAAACAAATAATAATATAAAAAAAATATATCTAGTTTTTGGGTTTAATAGTTATAACTATTGCTCCAACCATTGCTAATAATAAAATTATAGAAGTTAATATTAATCATATACTGTAGCTAGTGTACATTATATTACCTATACTTGTAATATGACTAGTTTCAGATAAATAACCATCTCACATATTACTAGTTACATAGTATACCCCTTTATTATATGATTCTTGGTTGTCTAAGTTAATACCGCTAAATAATAAGCTAAGTATACTAGATAAGAAGTTATAAATTGTATTATTAATATCTTTAAAAAATCCAGTAAAATATGCGACACCATAAGGTAATACATCGTTAACAGGATAATTAAAAGAAATACCCGTTATTATAGCTAAAGGTACACTAATGCTTGTATTACTAGTTAATTCACTAACTCTAACATTTATTAACATTAAAATAAAAAGAAATAAAATAGAAACAGCTCCAACATAAACAAGTAAATATGATAAACCTATAAAATTCAAACCTAACATATTTAGGTAACCAGCCATACATACAAATAAACCAATCAAGAATAAAACAGATGAAACAGGATTTTTTATGGTAATAACGAAAATGGCACATAATACAGCCAATAAAGAAATTATATCTAAACCTTGTTCATTAAACCCATTCGTATAAGAATTATATACAACAAATAAACTGTCCATAAAATAAAAAAAAAACAACTAAATGTAATAAACTTACACAACAAATACTATAAAGTATAAAAAAAATTTATATACTTTATAAAAATAACCTATATATATTGCTAGGTAAATGTATACCTACATGGATAGAAAACACTAAGGACATATAAAACTGACAATATTAAAAGAGATAAAAATATACAACCCTCTAAACATAAACTAAAAACTATAACTATTTAAATAAATATTTGAAAGGGATGAATATAAAGGATATTTATTGTCGTTAAAGTTTATTTTTACCATATGCTAGACTAACTTTAGGTATTAAAATAAAAAGATTAAAAAGATAAATTTAAATAGGCCAAATATTGTGTTATATAAGCTAAGCTTATGTTAAATTTAAATTATTTAATAAAAAAAGTGGGTCAGTATTGCATATGTTATATAGATTAACACAGTTAAAAATAAAAAGCAGTACACCAAATAACTTATGAAAGCGTTGGTTGAGTAAGCTTATTTAGAGATATAGAAGAATTGAACCTCTTATTTTTGATCTGCAATCAAAATGTAGAACCATCTACAATATCTCATTATTAAATTACATAATTGTACGCAATAATTGTAAACGATAAGTATTAATATATACAAGTTTACTTTCACATAAAAAGTATATATATTGTATTTAGGGAGAAATACGTCTATCTTACTTCGCTTACTTTAAAAAGTAAGCAATGCAAGCACCAAATTACAAATAGAAACGGTTTTTAAGACCTATGGGATTCGAACCCATACAACAAAGATTAAAAGTCTCGTATTCTACCGTTAAACTAAGGTCTCTATTGAGATAACTAAAAGTAATTGTCTTCCTATGCATAGCAATAGCCAAAATAACTAAGGGATTATAATTATTACTACTAGAGCTACTACCTTACACAATAGTTAATAAATATGTTTATTATAACTAATTATATATGTGGAAGCTGGACATAGCAAGATAAGTACAAACAAAACTTATTTCAGTTTGATACCTAGCAAGAAAACTTGTGATAAATAAATGTATATTTTAAGGTCAGAGTGATTTGAACACTCAACTGCTCATGAAGAGCTTGCTTTTTCAATTAAGCTATAACCTTTTCTATAAACTAATACAATTAGTCTTAAATTAAACATTTAATTAAGCTTTACATAAACTACTCATGTATGATTTGTTTTAGCTAATGATAATTAATGTATAAAAACAAATTAGTGGTATTAATTTATAGAATAGTCATTAATAGTCTTAATATTTAGTATAGTTATAATAATTTTACTTAATATTAAGTTATTTTATAACCTATATATTATATTAAGAACCTCAATAGTATATAGATATAAATAAAACTAATCATACCACATCTACGAAATGTCAGTATAAAATACTAGATTCTAATCCCAAGTGATGATTATCTGTAGAGTGATAAGCTAATACTCGTCATAATCCCACAGCTATAAAAGCTGTACCTATCATAACGTGTATACCATGAAAACCTGTACCAAAGTAAAAACAGGAACCGTATATACCATCACTAATAGTGAAAGAAGAAACTGAATATTCTACTCCTTGGAAACCTGTAAATACTGCTGCAAGTATAACTGTTACAACTATACCATATAGAGCACCTCCTCGATTACCTTGTATTAAAGAGTGGTGAGCATATGTAACAGTTACACCAGATGATAATAATATAACTGTATTAAGTAAAGGTAATTCAAAAGGATTTATAGCTTCTATACCCATAGGAGGTCATTGTGCCCCTAGTTCGATAGTTGGAGATAAAGCACTATGGAAAAATGCTCAAAATATAGCTAAAAAAAATAAAGCTTCCGAAACTATAAATAGAGCTACACCCATATTTAATCCTTTTTGTACAGCTAAGGTATGATTACCTAAATAAGTACCTTCACTTATAACGTCTCGTCATCAAAAGGACATAGACAATATTAAAGTTAAAAGAGCAACGAAAAAGAAGGGATTAGCATTACTAAAATTATGCATAGTTAAAACAGCACTTGTCGTTAATGTTAATAAAGAAACACAAGTAAATAAAGGTCAAGGTGAAGGAGAAACAAGATGAAAGGGGTGAGATTGGAAATTACTTCTAGCCATATTAGTCATATTTTTCAATAAAAGGGGTTATTAAAGGTATTTTAATTAAATACAGCTAATTATACAAAGCCTAACCAAAACAAAATTTTTAGTTAATATAGTTTAAGTTTTTAAAAAGAATAACTTGCTATTGCCCTGCTTCGCAAGAAGTAAGGTACAGCACTAAATAAACCAAGTAATTATTTAAACTTAAGTTAATTAATAAAGTAGTCCTAATTATTTTTTTGCTGCATTTATTATTTCAGATATTTTACTTTTTAAGTAACTATCTTGATCAACAACTTTCTTAATAATTTTGGGTACATCTTTATTAATTAACTGTTTAAATTCTTTTGTTTTATATAGCTCAGGGTCATGATTCTTATATCCATCGTGTACTAAAGTCTCGTATTTAATAATTTCTTTTCTAACTTTATTACGATAAGCATTAGTAAGATCAAAAAATTCTTTAACTTGTTGTTTTTCATCATTAATACTTCGAACCTTTTCAATATTACTAGTATTGTCGGATTGTAACTTATTTATAGTATGAGCGATTTCAGATAATCCAGCTTTAATATCAGCTTTAATTTGTTCAGGAAGACCAGGTAAAATAACTTGGATTCATTCCATTCTCATTATTATAGAAGTATTAAGGAAACGTGTTTGGTCTTGAATCATCATAACAAGTAGAGTTGGTACCTCAGGCTCATTTAAAGAAATATTACCTCGATTATACATAGTATTTCTATCTTCAAGAGATTTAGCTGTTTTGGACATAAGCAACTCAAATTGTTTAAACTCACCTTGAATAGTTTCTGTGTATAAATTATTTAGAATTTTTTGTTTAGTCTTATTATCAACAGAAGTAATATTATTATCTTCTAAAGTAGCTTTACTATCGTCTAATATAACCTTACTGTCAGCAGATGTAATTTTACTATCACCAGTGGTAGTACTATTATCTCCAGTGCTAGTATTATTATCTTCGGAGGTAGTGTTTAAACCTTCAATTTTATCCCCCTTCATTGCGAATGTACCATTATCGATAGACAATTTATGGGGTCCATAAACTTCTAAGAAAGCTTCTACAAAACCTTTTAAAGAAAATCTACATATTATAGCTAAAATACCTGAAGCTAAGTCTTTATCTACATAAATTTTTAAAGGCATATTATCTAAAATTGTTAAACGTATAATATAAAACATGTCGGATAAAATATAACTTCTAATTATGAAAAATATAGCATAAATAATAATTCCTGTTATAATGTTGGCTAAAGTCAAATGTTTGGTAAAGTTTTTTAAACTTATTATATTAGTCATGTTTTTTTGAAAAAGGATTATTAAAGAAAATATAATTGAATACAACTAATACATAATAGCATAGTCTAACCAAATAAGTATATTGCTTTGCTTACCTAAACAAATAAGGCGTAGCAATAAACATTATAAAGTATATAAAAAGTACATGAATAGCAAAGTAAGATTACACGAAAAGTATATAAAAAGTAAATAAAAAGTCTATAATATATGTATATCAAATATTTAAATTAATTTAAATAAAAAAAAATAAACTACATATAGACTTATATTACATTAGGGCTTTATCTAGATACACCTAAAAAGAGATATCTCTAAGCTTTCTCCCTAACTATATTAAATATATAATAAAAATATAATAAATAAATATTATAAATTTGTCTATAGTTTTCCATGCAAGCTGAAAGCTTGCCTCCATCCTGCATAGGATAAGTTTATTTATCTACATTGTTCTTATTATATGCTTATGCTTAGCCTTATGCTAAGCAAGAAACAATAAAAAAAAATGTGTGCGAATAACTAATATTTGACATGCCTAGATTGAAAACCTTTTTAAGTATTTTACCTTTACGACTAAAATTTTTTAAAGTATTTTACTATGTTAAACCCACTTTCTAAAAGTAAAAATGATAAATCTTTATTTTTATTTTTTAAATTGTTTGTTTGTCTACTATCTATTTTTAAAGCATTTTTACCTAACTCAAATGTAAATCCTAATGTTAAGGCTAAGAAAAATATTAACATAATAACTAAACCGTATATATCATTAGTATATGAACTAACGGCATAAGGATATACTAATAATATTTCTAAATCAAATAGTAAAAATAATAATCCAAATATAAAAAAAGATATACTGAATTGTGTACGATTTTGACTTAAAAAAGAATGAAAACCACATTCGAATGGACTATTTTTTTCTTCCGAAGGATTATGAGGAGCAAATATTAAATTAACTGCCAACAATATAACGGCTAATAAGGGTATGAATATAAAGAAAAAAGTTGTACTTGTCATTTAAGTATTAAATAATATTAACGCTAATATATTAGCCAAGTTTAGTCATTCTCTGGGCATAAATATAAACAATATAGTCATTAAAGTTAATATTGATATAGTTATAGTTAACGATTTAGATAGTACAACACTGTTTAATTCAAATGTAACATTTTGTACTAATTTATTTGTTTTACTTATACTACCTTGTATAGTTAAGTTTTCCAAGTCTTCGTTTACACGATATTCCTCTGCGTCGAAGAAAATTTGTTTTATTATATTTAAATAGTATACGGCACCTATTACACTAGTTAATATAGCAACGAATGATAAGAAAATATAACCATTATCTAATGCAGCGCTTAATACCATCTGTTTTGCAAAGAACCCTATTAGAGGTGGTATACCCGCAAAAGAAAAAATAGTTATAGCTAAGCTTAAGGCTAAAAAGGGATTTATATTAAAATAACCTTTTAATTGACTAATTAACTGTACAGGTGAATTATTTTTATCTTCTAGTTCTTTTTCTTCTTTATTGCTACTATTTAAAAAGTATAAAGAAAAACCTATACTAATTAATATAATGAAAGCATTTAAATTACTAATAGAATATTGCATCAAGTAAAAAATGAAAGCTTGAATAGATTCTATACTATTAATACTTAACGCTAATAAAATAAAACCTACGTGAGATATAGTACTATAAGCAAACAATCTTTTTATTCTAAATTGAGTTAGACCTACTACTGTACCAATAATTAAAGATAATAAAGAACTAAGTAGTAAATTTGATGTTCAACTATACTGGAAAGAAAAAAGCATATTACTAGTATAATGTATTAATTCTAGTAAGAATATAAATATTGAAATTTTAGCTACAATGGCTACAAATGTAGTTACAATAGTAGGTATGGCATCGTATACATCAGGTGATCAAAAATGAAAAGGAGCAGCACTAGCTTTAAATAAGAAACCAATACTTAATATAAGGAAAGCGAAATTTATATAGTAAGAGCTATATAGCGTAGCACTAGGGTCATTAGAATTTTCTTGTACTAATTCACTTAAACTTGTTATAACATATATACCGTCTAAATTACTAGATCCAGAGTTTGTATATAATAAACTTGTACCTAATAAAATAAAACAAGAGCTTAAACCACCTAATAAGAAATAAGTCAGACCTCCTCTTGTAGCTAATTCAGAATTTCTGTATAGTGTACTAAGCAAATAAAGACCGTAACTTTGTAATTCTATAGATAAAAATATAGAAACTAAATCACTAGTAGATACTAAAAATATTGCACCACTTATAATAAATAAGATTATTAAAGGATATTCTATAATTTTAAATTGCTCAGCTAATTTATTAACTATTTTAGTAGAGTAGTACAAAAACTTATAGAATACAATTTTATAAATAGATGAGTAATCAGCTAATCAAACTCTACGAGGATAAAAAGCAGTAAGTTGTAATATAAGTGCAGATAGTATAAAAATAAATATATGAAAAACCTGAGTAATACTTGTAGTATTAAACAGTCCCCCAAACAATCCAATACCTCTATATAATGAAACTAGATATGAGCCAACTAGAGCTAGAATTACAGAATATATTAATATTGAAATAGTTAGACGATTATATAGTATAGATTTATCACGTCTACTAGTTAAAGAATTGGATAATAGTAAAAAGATAATTGAAAATATTATAATAGAAAGAATAAATGTATTTAACATCTATTTATTAGATAAGTGTAAATTACATAAGTAATATGTAATCATTTACGGTAAAAATTTAAATTAATTAATTATTGTATTGCTTAGCCTATAATAAGACAGCAATAATAAATACTATGTATTTATTACTGTATAAATTACCTAAAATAAGCAATAGCAAAATATAATACATAGTGATAAACATAAGTGTCTATAGGAGTTGAACCTATATAAATGTGGCCGAAACACATTGTTTTACCATTAAACTAAAACACCTTTAGTTTGTAAAGCAATTAGTTAAAACATCTATATATTGTAACCATTAGTTCAAATTTAAGGCCTATTTGTTTATAATAAAAACGTTGTATTTTTAGATAGCTTACAAGATAATTAAAAAAAACTTTTTCCTCTTTATTACAAAAATAAGAACAATCATGATACAATGTATTATAATCTCTAGCTAAAGATATAACAAAGCAGATTAATTTAATACTATGATAGCTAACTAAAAGGAAAAATTTTAAATTTATTAGCCCTTAACATGAATCGAACACGTATAAAAATATTAACAGTATTTCGCTCTACCGTTGAGCTATAAAGGCATATCAGCTTTAAATTTTTGTTTAATCTATAGCTTTTTTATAAAGTACTTGCTAGGCACAGTAAAATAAACATACGGCCAGTCGGACTCGAACCGACAAAAATCGTTTGGAAGACGACTAGTTTACCATTAACCTATGGCCGTCTACAAAAACATTAAGAGTATTTAACTCTAAATTTAACGGAAAAGAGATGAATTGAACATCCAGGTGCGTAGCACAATATTTAGCAAATATCTTGTTTTACCAATAACGACTTTTCCTTTTGACTATTAAAATTAGATTTATTAACTGTTATAGTAAATGTCTTTAACTACAATATAGCTAAAAATATAATGAGTTATAAAGGAAAATATTAAACTAAAGTATAATATACAAATAAGTATATATTTTAAAATGGTTAAATAAAAAAAGTATAATAAAATATAATAGTCAAGTAAGTTATACATATTAAATTCGGGGCAGGCCGGATTCGAACCGACATAAGCTTTCGTGACAAGAAAGTACTTTACCAATTAAGCAACTGTCCCTTAAAACATTGCGATCAGTGTACTAACTCTATTAATATAAATTGTATATAAAATTCATTGTAAATACTTTAGGAAACAAGAGATTCGAACTCATGGAAGCGTAATGCTATTGAGTTTACAGCTCAACCCATCTTACCAATGATGGAAGTTTCCTTTATGATAACAAATTGTATATACAATTGATATTAAAGTAAGGCGAAGCAATAAAAAACTCTTTTACCAGTCTTATATTAATCCTGCATAGGTTATATTATTTATAGTAGGCAATATAATGCTATATTGCAAAGAAGGAAGAGAATCGAACTCTTGTGCTAAACCTCATAACTTTAGATAGCTTATTGCTATCCAGTTTACAGCTTAACCCGTCATACCATCAAACGGAACCTTCCTTTATATATATATTTCTATATATATAATATATGTATTGTTAACATTAATTATTCCCGTGCAACTTCCACTACACGAACCGTATTTCGACTTAACACCAATCAAAGTCACGCATACGAAAACCTAGTATAAATATAACTAGAACTAATAAACTAGAATAAATAAAATATAATAGGCCAAACTTATTGCACATACTTCTTTCAGCGCCTGACGAGTAGTTAGTACCTATCTGAGATAAGATTCACCGTGACGTGGTGATTCACGATTACTAGTAATTCCTTATTCATGTAGTCGAATTTCAGACTACAATCCTTGGTATATCCTATTTTAATTAGATTAGCTCAAATTCACATAATCGCATCATTTTGTATAGGAATATGTGGCACGTCTATCGCCCACAATATTAAGGCCATGATGACTTGTCTTGTTCCCTGTTATCATATCCCATCTACAGGCGAACTGCTTTATATATCAAAAAGATACAAATAAAGCAAGGGTTTCCGTTAATTTAAAGGAATAAACCTAGATCTCACGACATTAACTGCAGACAGCCGTGCAACACTTGTAATATATTAACCCCTTCTAACCAACTATTTAAAGTATGGTATCTCTTACATAAAAAGAATTAAGAAAAAGTAAATATAATATTCAAATTGTGGTAAGGTTTTTCGCGTACTTACGAATTAAATAACATACTTCACTACTGGTTTCAGAAACGGTCTAATGATTTCAGTTCCTGCGTTGCCACATTACTCTTGAGGTGGAATGCTTACACTTTCATTTATAGGCCAAATAAATATCTAACCTATGACATTCATAATTCTCTGCTTGGACTACTAGGGTATCTAATCCTGTTCGCGACCCGAGCCTTCGTCCCTCAACGTCAGTTAATAGATAAAAGGTCGCTTTCGCCGTTACCAGTCGTCATGGGATCAACGAATTTCAACTCTACTCCATAAATACTCCCCTCCTCATATAAAACTCTAGTAAAAACATATCCTGTTTAAGATTAAATTTACAGTCTAGGTACCCTTTAAACCTATTAAAGATGAATAACACTAGTCTTTTACGTATTACCGCGACTGCTGGCACGTAATTTGGTCAAGACATATAGATATTTGATTGTCATAATCAACCGTATAAAAATATCTAGAACTTTATGTAATAAAATTACTACTATATCGTCAGCCTGAATAAAAATTCAGTTAATATATAGAAAATAAAAATAATTTTTCTAAAATAAAACTACAAAACATTAATCCTAACCCTATAGGGTGTAACACCCCATAATACAATAACTAGATTTTATCTAATAAAGTAGGTTAAAACATCTGTTAGAAATTATCATCAAACAAATAACTAGTGCAAAGCAATAGTTAGTTATTTAACCGATATAGCTAGCCTAAATCTAGGCTATACATTCCCCCAAGTTGCTGGTTCAGCCGTTAGGCCATTGACCAATATTCCCCACTGCTGTACTAAACGTATTGGGGTTTTTTCAGACCCAATGTGATCGATCGACCTCTCAGCCTCGATTACGGAATTTTAAGCTAGTTAAGCCATGACCTTAACTACTACCTATCCGAAATATAGATTGTCCTCTTAAAGCGGAAAGAATTACGTATAATCACTAAAAGTGAAAAAAAACCTTTCCTTTCAAGTATAAGGTATTTATTGACCCTACTTTAAGGCAGCCAAGATATTATTTACTCACCTGTACACCACTTCTAATGATATTAAGTTATCTACAAAAATTAAACTATAAAAGCAAATTAAAATATAAACAAAATAAAAATAGACGTACGATTAGCATGTGTCAAGCATTAGGACAGCGTTCATTCAGAGCCATCATCAAACTAAAAAAAAAAAAAGATAAACATGTGAAAAAAAGTTTAGATAATTTTATAAAAAAGATCTAAAAGTTTTATCCCATATTTAACTTATTACTATACAACATAACATCATTTATGATAGTTAGTAATATACACGTAGTGTATATTGTACTAATCATAAAAATAGTTCTTGCTATTGCTTGCTTCACGTAAAGTAAAACAATAAACTACCTGTTAACCAAAAATATTTTACCTTTAATTTTTAGTAATAACATCATGCTTTACTTCGTAGTCGAAGCAAGGCTTTGATCTCTTACTGCTATAAATAAAATGCTTATACCATTAATAAATTACTTTATGCTTATACAGTACTAATAACACTAAAAAGAGCTAATAATATTAATAATAATAAACTACTATCAAATATAGCTATATAGGGTAATAAAATATAGAAAATAAAGCCCATTAATATATATAAAGCATAACTTGTAATAACACCAGTATCTAAACTAGCTATGTTTTTACTTAAACTTATTAAACCTTTTTCTAAACCATATGGACCCAATAACTCTACACTTCCTTTATCTATAATCTTAGTTGTTTGACCTCCCAGGTTTAAAACTAAACCTGTTATATATTTATTATAGAAAAGTTCAATAAAGAAACGTTGATTAAAGAAACCAAATATATTATAACCTAGTCTAGTAGATTTGAATTTAGCTATAAATTTAGGAGAGAATTCTGAAAGATATATAGCTAATATACTAAGAGAAATAGTAAATACTAAAGGTAATAATTTAAATAAAGTAGGTACAGCAAACTCCGTATCTAACATTATTTCATGTGTAGGATGTATAAATATACTATTATCAGCAAAAAATCCTGAACCTAGTCCTATAAAAATGTCTTTAGTTATATAACCAAAGAAAATAGAAAAGACTGCCAGTATAATTAACGGTAAAGTCATATATATATTACCTTCATGAGCTCCTTTAAAGACTGTAACAGATTCCAACTTAGAAGTTACAACATGTGGATTTTCCATACCAGGTATGTAATCATTTAATGGTTCAAAATTATATTTAACTTCGTTATAAGAAATATTTTTATAATTTACAACAGGCCCATTAGGATTTGTTAAAAAAGTTAAATATAAAACCTTAACAGAATATAGAGTAGTAAACATAGCACCAATAGTAGCTATGAAGTACACTACTGTACCTCCAAAATAAAACTGTCCATAAGCAGATTCTAGTATAAAATCTTTACTATAGAATCCTGTCATAAAAGGGAAGGCTACTAAACTAAGACTGGCAATTAACATTACAGAATAAGTTAAAGGTAAATAAGATATTAAACCACCATATTTTCTAAAATCTTGATTATCTCCTACTGCGTGTATAACAGAACCAGCACCTAAAAATAATAACGCTTTATAAAAAGCGTGATTAACTAAATGAAATAAAGCTACATTATATGAAGATAACCCTACTGCTATAACCATCATCCCTAACTGACTCATAGTGGAATAAGCAATAACTTTTTTTATATCTTGTTGGAATAAACCAATAAGACTACTAAAAACAGTAGTTATAGCACCCAATCATAAACATAGTATTAACACAGTTGAACTATATTCTATTAAAGGACTAGTACGCATTAATAAATATACACCCGCTGTAACCATAGTAGCAGCGTGTATTAAAGCACTAACAGGTGTAGGACCTTCCATTGCCATAGGTAATCAAACATGTAACCCTACTTGAGAACTTTTAGCCATAGCACCTATTAATAAACAAATACCTATAATTGTAACTATATTTTCACTAACAAAAGGTGCTAATGAAAATACGGTAGCGTAATCAATATTTCCAAAACTTCATAACGTAGCAAACATACCTACTGTTAAAAAGGCATCACCAACTCTATTAGTTATTAAAGCGGATAAAGAACTTTGATTTGCAGCTATTCTAGTAAACCAGAAACTAACTAAAAGATAAGAACAAATACCTACACCTTCTCAACCTACAAACATTAATAAAAAATTATTGGCTGTAACTAATATTATCATCATAAAAGTGAATAAACTTAAATAACTGAAAAATCTTTGGTTATGTGGATCATGACTCATATATCCTATGGAGTACACATGAACTAAAGAAGAAACAATTAAAACAGGTATTAACATAGAAACAGTTAAACTATCAAAATGAAATCCTCATAGAACATTAAGGGATTCACTATCTATTCATCTGAATAGAGTAATGGATACAGGAACATTATTTAAACCCACTTCCATGAAAGCTACAATTGCAAGTAAAGTAGTTATAATTACACAAGTACATGTAATTAATTGTGCACCTTTAACCCCAATTTTTCTACCAAATAAACCCGAAAATATGGAACCTAATAAAGGTAAAGTAATAATAGCTAAATACATTATTTATATTCTATGGATATACTACCTCTTAATCTATAAAAAGCAACCAAAATAGCTAAACCTATGGCGGACTCTGCCCCAGCTATAGCTATAATATATACCGCAAATGTTTGACCTAATATATCGTCAAAACTAAGTGAACTCACCAAAATTAAAAAAGTAATTGCTAACAACATTATTTCAATGGAAATAAGCATTAAGATTATATTTTTTCGATTTAAAACAAATCCCAAAATACCAACTAAAAAAAGTATGATAGATAAATTCATATAATTATAATTTTTTTTGCATATTCGTTTAAGGGTTACAAATATGTATTACCTCTTAGCCTAGTAGGAAGCATGTTGTGCCTTGCTTCGCTTGCGAAGTATGGCAAGAACAATATGTACATTAGGGTGTTCCGCTTGTACAATCAGGTTGTTTTTTTTTAGACCTATATATAAGCTTAAAAGTAAAATAATAAATTGTATACTAAATAATAATATGTTAAAGGGCTTTATAGATAAATAATACTGTAACGATACTACCATCCTTTCTCCCTAGCTGTAATCAAGACATAACAATTAAGTATAATCTAAACTTTCACAGTTTTCCATCCAAGCTTGCTAGGTAATAATTAAATTAGCAAGCTTATATGGGATAAGTCTATTAATATATATTATTTATTTTATATCTTTCAGGAATAGCCTGAAACATGAAGCATAATAATATAGATAAATAACTAATTAGTTTATGCACTCCATTTTATTCCTTTGCGAAGCAAGCAATGGGTTAAAAAACCTAGAAAGCACTTTGTAAAGGTAAACTAACAAATGCATGAGGTTTAGGTGGACTACTTAAAGCTCATTCTAGTGAATTGTAACTTCTATTAAGTAATGTTTGTAAAGTATCACTATAGAATTGTGGTGTTAATCAAGGGTATCTTGTAGAAGGTTTACCCTCAACTAATTGTAAGTATACCATATGTAAAAATAATCAAGTAGCTACTACGCTAATAATACTACCATAACTACTTATAAGGTTTCATCCTGCAAAAGCATCAGGGTAATCACTAATTCTTCTAGGCATTCCTTGTAGACCAAGGAAATGTTGAGGGAAGAATGTTACATTAACTCCAATGAATAACACTCAGAAATGTACTTTACCATACATTCTATTGTATTCTAAACCTAATATTTTAGGTATTCAGAAATATCAAGCACTAAATAATGCGAATACGGCACCCATACTTAAAACGTAGTGGAAGTGAGCAACAACGTAATAAGTGTCATGGAATGCTATATCAAGAGAAGCGTTAGCTAATACTACACCTGATAATCCACCTATTGTAAACATGAATACGAAACCTAAAGCAAATAACATAGAGGCTGTTAATTGTAAAGATCCACCATAACATGTAGCTAATCATGAGAATATTTTAATTCCAGTAGGTACCGCAATAATTAAAGTTGCAGCCGTGAAGTACGCTCTTGTATCAACGTCTAAACCTACTGTGTACATATGATGACTTCAGACAACAAATCCTAGTACACCTATAGACATCATGGCATATACCATACCTAAATACCCAAACACGCTCTTGTTAGAGCTAGCTGATATTGTTGTACTTATTATACCAAAACCAGGTATAATTAATATATAAACCTCAGGGTGACCGAAAAATCAGAACAAATGTTGGTATAATATAGGATCACCACCACCTGCAGCTTCAAAGAATGATGTATTAAAATTACGATCTGTCAATACCATAGTTATAGCTCCAGCCAATACAGGTAGAGATAGTAATAATAATACTGCAGTAACAACTACAGCTCAACCGAATAAAGCTAATTTGTGTAATCTTATACCAGGACTTCTCATATTAAGTATAGTAGTTATAAAGTTTATAGCACCTAATAGACTACTTATACCTGATAGATGTAAAGCAAATATGGCTAAATCTACACTAGGTCCACTGTGACTTTGTACTCCACTTAAAGGAGGGTAAAGAGTTCAACCTGTACCTGCACCGTTTTCTATACCACTAGCGAATAAAAATAATAATAAACTAGGTGGTAATAATCAAAAACTAATGTTATTAAGTCTAGGAAATGCCATATCTGGACCCCCTACTATTAACGGTAATAAAAAATTACCGAATCCACCTATTAAAGCTGGCATAACCATAAAGAATATCATTAATATAGCGTGAGCTGTAATAATACTATTATATAATTGGTTATCTGCTATGTATTGTACACCAGGTCCACTTAATTCTAATCTTATTAACACAGAAAAAGCAGTACCCAATAATCCTGAAAATAAAGCAAAAATTAAGTATAGTGTACCTATATCTTTAGCATTTGAGGATAAAAATCATCTTTCTGTTCATAGTGATATACCAGACTTGATTGAAAATTTAGTTTGAGACTCTTCAGCCATAGGCTTAATAACATCAACTTCTTTTAAAGACCGTAACAAATTTTGGGAAAATGGGGAACAACTCGACACAAAACATGTTTAAACCTCTACCGAAATTTATACTTAATTAAATGCTAAGTAAGAAAAATATCTCTTTTTACCTAATTAAGTATAATATTTAAATTAATAAAATATAACAGACATACGTACGCTATAGGTGGCGGATAGAGCATATATTTTAGAATTATCTACAAAAGTAGTTAGAATTTTCATAATAATAAACATAAAAATTTTATTAATACTTAAGAATAAGTAGTAGCTAATAAAATAAAACTAGTAGTAGTTGAATAGATTTGCTATTCTAGAAGTAATAATATAAAAATTTAACTCATTACTGCCTTGCTTCGCGTAAAGTAAGTAATAAATAAATACTTGAGGCTTACTATGCAAAGCAAGATATTAATAAACACCTTTACAAAAAGTATCCACCTAGTATATCAGGAGATTACAAAAAAAAGTCCTTATTAAATATCTTGCTTGCGTATAAGTAAAGCGTAAAGTAAGACAAGGTATTTTATACCCCTATTGTTCTTGTAATCAAGTTAAGAATTTTTCTATTGTAACTGACTCTACCACAATAGGCATACTACTATGTAATATACCACATATTTCTGAACATTGTCCATAGAATGTACCTTCTCTATTTATCAATACAGATACTTGATTTAATCTACCTGGATAGGCATCACATTTAATACCTAATGCAGGGCAAGCATATGAGTGTATAACATCCGCAGCAGTTACAATGAATCGTACATGAGTTAATTCAGGTAATATAACTCTGTTATCTACTTCTAACATTCTTAAAGCACCATCTTCTAAATCAGATTCAGGAACTAAATAAGAGTCAAATTCTATAAATTCTTCATCAGCGTTTAAAAAATCAGGGTATTGGTAACTTCAATATCATTGGTGACCTTCTGCTAATACAGACATAGATGGATCACTAACTTCATCCATTAAATATAAAAGTTTAAAAGAAGGGAAAGCTATAAGTATTAAAATTAAAGCAGGAGTAATTGTTCAAATTAATTCAATTAATGTACCATGATTTAAATATTTATGAGATATAGGTGATTTGGTATTTATGTAGTTTCTAACTATAGAAATCATTACTCAACCCACACCAAATAAAATTATAACTAAATAAAACATAATATTATCATGTAATTCGACTAAACCTTCCATTTGTGGCGTAGCACTATCCTGGAAATATAGACCTCAAGGTCTCGGAGTATCACAAGCGTTAGATAAGGATAATAATAGTAAATTCAACATAAAAAAATATAAATATAATTTTTTCCACTACACTTAATAACATTATAATAGCCTATAAATTAAAGTCAGCATTACTATAGGTTAGCAGCTTAAACTTAATTTATACTAAACATACATTATTAAGGATAAATATTAATTAAACTGTATTTACAAAAAACCTCTTATAAATTAAGTATATATAATATATATAAACTCTATTTACAAAAAAATTACTATAAAATAAGTTTAAGGATACTTAAGAAAAACTTTTATTCTTATTCAAGACTTGAACTTGAATCGAGATACTAGAAGTATCTGGCTCTACCATTAAGCTAATAAAAAAATTTAAAATAATAAATAGTATAGTTATTTGTGTAAACCTAATAGTATATATTCCTATTAGCCGGGAGAGAAATTTGAATTCTCATTATTAATGCATGAAATTAATGTTTTAACCAATTAAACTATCCTGGCTTAACATAAAATATAAATAGGGTTAATTAAGTATAATACTAGTATGAAACATCTTGCTACACAGACGTATTGCTTCGCACGAAGCAAGATATTATTTAAAGGGTGGATACCCTGATTCGAACAGGGAACATATTGTGCCACATACAAGCGTTCTACCATTGAACTATATCTACCTTTTAACTATTTATATTCGTTTAACTATATTCATAGTTTAAACCTTATATACTTTGAACCTTATTTACTTTAACCCTTAACAAATGTTACTTTTAGCTACATTAACAAATAGTTATATTAAATTAGATAAAATAAAAGTAAAAACATTATGTTGGGGTGATTCGAACACCCAATGGTAAATACCAAAAATTTATGACTTACCGATTAGTCTACAACATATGTAAAAAAACAAATATATATTATTAATATAGTTTAAAGAGTTATTTAAGGTAAATCCGACTTGAACGGATAAAATAAAAAAATCAAATAGTCCTAAGCTATTCATGTCTACCAATTCCATCACTACCTTTATTTAAATGACTTATTATTAAAATAAAAACATACATATATAATTTTTTTTACCTAATACTACTAAAGGATCACTATAATAATTAATACTTAAAGTTGTCTGCTTATATATTGCTTACTTCACATAGAGTAAGACATAGTAAGACATAGTAAGCACCAACTTTTGTCCATGGAAGCTTTTAAATTTTTATATTATGTTTCTTGTTTCGAACTAAATAATTTGCTCGAGATAAGATTTGAACTTACAGCCTAGGTCGCTTCAAGACCCCGCTCGACCAGGTTGAGCTTCTCGAGCTTAATAATAAAAGATAATCAATAGTTTATTGGAGACATCAGGACTCGATCCTGAAATAACGATATGCAAAATCGCAGTTTTACCAGTTAAACTATGTCCCCTATGCGTAACAAGAATAATAAAAACCGTATGCAGTGAAGTAATATAAATAATTACACAGATATAATATAAGCATAAAATACGTAAGTATATTACTAATATATTACTTATCCATCACTTTATGTAATATTCATGTATATTATTTTTACTTAGCGCCATACGTCTAGGCAAATGTATATATATTTAACAAATTTAGTTATCCGAAAGAGGACTTGAACCTCTACGATGTTAATCAACGAAACTTAAGCTCGTCCTGTCTACCAATTCCAGCACTCGGATTTTATACTATTAGTATATTTTAAATTAATAAAAATGTTAAATTTTATACTACGATTTAATAAGGCCAAAGTGATTTGAACACTCAACTCAGCTGTCATGAGCAGCTTGCTTTGCCAATTAAGCTATAGCCTTTAAACTAGAACAAAATTTGTATTTTAAAAATATATGCGGACAAAGGATTTGCACCCCTATCTATTGGTCATGAGCCAATTGTTTTACTATTACACTAATCCGCAAAAACTAAAATATACTTATCTTGCTATGCCTAGCAAGCACCATAAGCAAGCTTAAAGTAAAGTGAACAGATAATAATTACTACTTACATAGACACAAAAATGTATAGTACATACTAAAGTAGTATAATGTACTATACATTTGTATTTTGACTAATAAAAGTATTTACACACGAAGCAATGTACAGTTATTGAACTGAATATCTTGCTATGCCTAGCAAGCATTACATTAAAAAGATATAAAAACTAAAAATTAACATTACTGTATATTAAAGATGAAACTGAATAATGTAAACCGTCTAGTATTGGAGCAGGATAAACACCTAATATAATTGTAAACATAACTAATGTAAATAATATAAAAAACTCTCTTCTATCCAAATCATTTACACTTCTTTTAAAAAATTTACTGAAAGATCCTCCAAACGCTATTCTATTAAACATATAAATAGTATAAGCAGCAGAGAATACAATAGATGAACTAGCTAAAAGACCTAATAAAGGTAATCTTTCAAATACACCATAAAGAGACATAAACTCACCTACAAAATTAAGAGTAAGTGGAACTCCACAATTACCTAAAGATAAAATGAAAAATAAAATAGAAAATACAGGCATTAATTGAGCCATACCTCTGTAATAACTTATTAATCGAGTACCTGATCTGTCATATAGCACACCACCGGCACAAATAAATAGTCCGCTTGATACAAATCCGTGACCTAAACCTAATAGAATACCACCCTCAATACCTTGTATTGTATTACTGAAAACACCTATTAAATACACAGCTGCATGCGATACTGAGCTATAAGCTATAAGTTCTTTAACATCAGTAGTTCTTAAAGTACTAAAACTAGCATATATAATAGTAACAATACCTATAACATAAATAAGATATGTATACTCTAAAGAAGCTTTAGGTAATAAAGGTAATATAAGTCTGAATATACCGTATAAACTTAATTTTAATACTATAGCGGCTAGAATAATACTACCACCTAAAGGTGATTCAACATGAGCTTTTAACAATCAAGTATTTAAAAAAATTGTGGGTGTTTTTACAGCAAATGCTAAGAATATCCCATAAAATAAGTATAATTGAGTGGAATAATTAAAATTAGTCTTGTACAGTGCATCAAAGTCAGTAGTACCCATTATAGATGACATAGTCAAAATAGATAATAATAAAAACAATGACCCTAATAATGTGTATAAAAACAAGTAAAAACTAGCTCTTACTTTATTATTTGAACCAAAAAGACCTATTAATATAAATAAAGGAGGTAAAATACTTTCAAAAAAGATATAAAATAATAATATATCTAAAACCAAAAAAACAGTTAATAATAGAGTTTCTAACAATAAAATTATTATAACATAAGATTTAACATTTTCAGATATAGATCTTCAATTACTTAATAAAGCGATAGGTGTAACAATAGTTGTTAATAGTACGAAATATATTGATAAACCATCAATACCTAAGTAAAAATCAAAAGAACTTACTTCATGATATACCTGTACAAATTGAAACTGATTGTCGCTAAAGTCAAATAATATAAATATAATCAAAGAAATAAAAAGATTAATTAAAGACGTTACAAGGGCAATACTCTTAATACGTGAGTCCATAGAGCTAAGGGAAAAATTAGAATTTTTATATACGTTAGAAGTAGATATTGCAAACACACCTATTAAAGGAATTACTAGTAAGGATGAAAGCAGCATAAATTAACCTAGAAAAATAATCAATAAATTGTGTTTATATATGAAGAAAAGCCAACGAAATACAACTTTAAAGAATAAATAAATAAAAAAAAATAATTAAATTTATTATTCTATTAGCTGTTTTGCCTTGCTACGCAAAGAAATAAGGTGTAGCACTATATTTGGATTATGTAGGGGTGACAAATAATAAAAATATTAGCCAGCCTAAAAAAAATAGAAAAAATAGCATATGCTTAGTTATCTAGTATATAGCTATTGCTTACTTCGCACACGAAAATATGCTAATAAACAATATAAATATTTGTATAATATTAAAGCAGATATATGTTTGAAGGTATTATTTCAAAAGTATATAATATACAAGGTATTAATACTACAAAAGCTATAACCAAGGGTAATAAAACAGTTCAACAGAAAGACATTAATTGATCAAATCTAATTCTAGGGAATGAAGCTCTAGCTCATATAAACACAAATATCATTATACAAGATTTTAGACCCAAAGTTAAACCATAAGCTATTCCTTCTATTAAAGGATCCGCAAAAATACTTTCACTATTTAAATTTTCTATGTAATAATCAAAGTTTATATATTGTAGAATAAAATAAAGAGATGGTAGATAATCGAATAGGTAACCCCCTAAAAACAGTACAGAAGTTAAAATACATATTAATACAATACTAGCATATTCTGCTAAAAAGAAAAATACAAAAATAACGGCAGCATGTTCGGTCATAAATCCACTAACAAGTTCTGATTCCGCTTCCGCTAAATCAAAGGGAGCTCTATTAGTTTCAGCTACTGATCCTATGAAAAATATAATAAATATAGGGAATAAAGGTACTATAAATCATATAGCTCTTTGACCTTCTATAATAACAGTTAAATTTAAACTACCTGTTAGCATAACAACAAGTAATATAGCAGAACTTAAGATTAATTCATAACTTATTAATTGGGCTGTACTTCTAAGTGAACCTAAGAAAGCATATTTACTATTAGCACTTCAACCAGCTAGTAATATACCATATGTAGATAAAGAAGAAACAGCTAACATATAAAATATACCTAAATTAAAATCATTTAAAGATAAACCGGGTCCATAGGGTACAACTAAAAAACCTAATAATGAAAATATTAAAGTTATTATAGGTCCTAAAAAAAATAAAGCTAAATTAGCTTGTGTAGGTGATACGTATTCTTTTAATAAAAGTTTTAAAGCATCAGCAAATGCCTGTAAAAGCCCAAAGTACCCTACGGCGTTAGGCCCTAGTCTTCTTTGCATGCTGGCCATGGTTTTTCTCTCAGCAACAGTAACATAAGCTACTGTCAATAAAACAGGTACAACAACTAACAGAACTTCTATAACAGATATAAGGGTAAATAAATATAGCATTTTTTATTTGTGTATCTAAATTAAGTAGTAATAAAATAAATACATATATATTTTTTATAGTGCAAAGCAATATAAAATAATAAGTAGTTAATATATGTAAATATATTTTTTTATATTCATATTTATTTCATATTTTTAAGTTTAGGTTAATTATAAGTTTAAAGTTTAAATCGCTATTATATACTCGTGATTATTTTAAATTAAATCTAGATTATATAATAAACAAATCTTAAGTTAAATTATTTAATACTATGTTATATAATGCTGTGCTTCGCAAGAGCAAAAACAACATTATGGGGGGGTATGGAAATATAAAATGAATATGTGATTTGTAATATGATTTATCTTACATATTACTTTAGTATAAAATTTTTAGTTAAAAATTAGGTTTTTACTTATTGTCATGCCATTATGCTAATAATATATAAGAAATAGGTGATTTGAACACCTAACCTACCGTGTGTAAAACGGTCGCTATACCATTAAGCTAATTTCTTTTAACCAAAGTTTTTTACACTTTTGGTTAAGCAGGGCTTTATAAAGAAATGTATATATAATACAAATTCTCTGTATTTTCTCCCTAGGCCTAATCAACACATAACAATATAATATGCTATTATTGTTTAGAGCTTTCCTTGCAAATTTACTAGCTTAATTTTTATACTTTATTTAATAAAAACTAAAACTAAAAAATTTATAGGGGATAAGTCTATTTATAAATATTATACATGCTTTACCTCTCAAGCCTAAGTGGGGGGGTTTAAACATAGTAATATTTATAAGTAACTAATTAGGATATAAATATAATTATTATTTTATTTAAATTTATATAATTTAGTATATCTATAAATAAAAAATAAAATATTTCTTACATATAATTGTAATTTACATGGGATACTTTTAAGCTGGTTCCTGTAATAGTTATTAGTCTATAATAAGGCTTAGCTATAGGAGTGCGTGTTCGAAATCTTTTTTACTGTATATGTTAGAATACTATATATGTAATAGTTTAAAGTATTGCATATGTAATATGTGAATCTATTATTTACATATAGCTATAGTAAATACTATAGGAAAAAGATAAGTATTTTCTGCTAAATACCCTTGCTTTTACTTTACACTCATTTAATTTGTGTTAATGCCTAGTAAGCGCCAGACTTTCCTATACTACTATTCACTTTTGAAAGTAGCACGTATACTCTTAGTATCTCCATACAAAAAAAAATAATGAAAAAACTATCTAATTTTTTTGTATATATACAAATCAATATAAATAAATAAAATAATTTATAATTTATCTACCTACAATATTAGAATAAACTAGATTTAATAAACTAGTTTTAATAAACTAGGCAAAGTTACGTCTCTTATACTTTTGTGTTAACTGAAGTATTAGCTATCTCAACTAAACTATTTTCTAATAGACTAATTAAAGGTACTATTATCAAGAAGTGTGAAAAGTATAGTACTGTACTTATTTGACCAAATTCTATAAAAGGTGACTCAACATGTTTTGCACCTAATTGCATTAATATTAAGAAATTACCTAAAAAGATATAGAAAGCTATTTTACTTAAAGGTCTAAATTGGATACCTCTAGATCTGCTTAAATCTGTGAAAGGCATAGCCAATAACATTAATATAGCACTTAACATAGCGATAACACCTAATAATTTATTAGGTATAGATCTTAATATAGCGTAGAAAGGTAAAAGATATCATTCAGGAACTATTGAAGGAGGAGTTTGCATAGGATTAGCCATAACATAGTTATCACTATCACCTAAGACGTTAGGCATGAAAAAAGCAAATAAACTTAATACAAACATAAAGATAAATATAGTTATTAAATCTTTAAATAAAAAATAAGGAGCAAAAGATAATCGGTCATAATTACCTGAAACACCTAAAGGATTACCTGAACCAGCACTGTCATGAAGTGCTATTAAGTGCATTAAAACTAAAGCAGCTAATACAAAAGGTAATACAAAATGTAAAGCAAAGAATCTATTTAATGTGGCATTATTAACAGAAAAACCACCTCATATAAATTCCACTATATCTTGTCCAACTCAAGGTATAGCACTCATTAAGTTAGTAATAACTGTAGCTCCTCATAAACTCATTTGACCGTATGGTAAAACATAACCTAAGAAAGCTGTAACAATCATTAATATAAATATTACTGTACCAATAGTTCAAACTAATGTTCTAGGTGCTCTATAAGATCCGTAATATAAACCTTTACCTATATGTAAGTATACTATAAAGAAGAAAGCTGAAGCAGTATTACTGTGTAAGTATCGTATTAATCAACCATTATTTACGTCTCGCATAATATGCTCTACGGAGTTAAAAGCTTCTAATACGCTAGGATTGTAATGCATAGCTAATGTTACACCTGTAACAATCTGAATAATTAAACAAAGACCTAATAATGAACCGAAGTTTCATAGATAACTAAGGTTAGATGGTTGAGGGGAATCAATTAAATAAGAATTAATTAATTTTAATAAAGGATGGCTTTTTAAAATTCTCATCTTTTTTTTTGTTTATGTATTTTTTTTTCTAGATATTTAGTGCTGTGCCTTACTTCGTACGCGAAGCAAACAATAGCAATAGGTATTGGTTATTTATTTGTGTAAAATTATAGTGCTTTACTGACATAGTCTAGCATGCAAGAGTTAATAAAGGAACTTTATAACAGGATGTTATAAATTTTTAATGTAATTAGTGTAAATCTAATGCATCTTTAATATAGCTACTTGTAAGTACAACAAATACTTGAGCTTGTATAAAGGCAATACCTAACTCTAAACCTGAAAAGGCTATAATAAAGGCTAAAGGTATTAAACCTAAAAAGAAGAAAATAATACCTGATGTCATAATATTATAAGTGAAACCAGCTAAAATATTTAATAACATGTGACCACTTAATATATTAGCACCTAATCTTAAACCTAGAGAAACGTTTCTAGATAAGTATGATATAAATTCTATTAATACCAGTAAAGGTAATAAAGCTAAAGGACAACCAGCAGGAACTAATAAAGAAAAGAATTCTAAACCGTGTTTTTGGAATCCTAAAATAGTAGCACCAAATACTACAGTAAAACTAAGAGAAAATGTTAGAATAAAGTGACTAGTAGATGCAAAACTGTAGGGAACCATACCAATTAAATTATTTATTAAAATAAATATAAATAATGTGTATATAAAGGGGAAGTAAATTTGACCTTTTAAAGGATTTATTTGGTTAGATACAATACTGTGTATTGTAGCATATAATGATTCTTGACTAATAGATCATCCGTTACTTACTATTTTGTTATAGTTTGTTGCTAAGATATTTAAAGATAATACTATAAAAAGACTAATAGTTAAATATAAACCAATGTTAGATAATGATAAGTTAATATCACCTAATATAGGAGCATCTAAACTTATATAATTTCTTATTTCGAACTGATCTAAGGGACTTGTAATATTAAAGGTAAGATTATTTATTGTTTGCATAAGTTAATATAAACGGTTATAATTGAGTAAATAGTATAATGTGAAGTGCTTGCTACGCATAGCAAGAATGGTATATTACTAAAAAGCATAACACCATAGTACTAGTTATATACCATTAGTAGAGATAAGCACAATGTTTAGGTACTAATAAAATAAAAAATTTAAAAACCTTTGAATACTAAATATATTAGTTATTTATGATTACAAATTTAGACTAAAAAAAAATAGTAGGGTGAGACCTAAAAAAATAATATCTAAAATAAAAACAACTAATATAAATAAGAAAACTTTTATTCTTATTCAAGATTCGAACTTGAATCAAGATATTAGAAGTATCTGGCTCTACCATTAAGCTAATAAGAATATATATAAGAAATAGGTGATTTGAACACCTAACCTACCGTGTGTAAAACGGTCGCTATACCATTAAGCTAATTTCTTTTAACCAAAGTTTTTTATACTTTTGGTTAAGTACTATGTTTAGACTAATCTAACATCTAACTATACAAATTTATACAAATTTATATAAATCTATAATTTAGATATAAACATTCTAGTTGTGAATAATCGTACAAATCTTGGTAATATGTAAACTGAAAACAGATAAATCATAGTTACAAGTATTATAAAAGCAAATATAACTTGATTTAAAAAATAAAAGGGAACTAATTGAGGCATTAATTTGATTGTGTAATACTTAATGTATTGAGATCTTTAAAAAGAGCAAAATAAAGACATTTTATGCTAATAAAAGCCCCTAAACAAATAAAGATAATATGTATTATACTAAATATATATTATAAAATTAGCCACAGAGGGACTCGAACCCTCGCATGTGATGATGAAAACATCATGTCTTAACCACTTGACTATGTGGCCTTTTATATCAGCTTTATACAAGATATTGAATTTAATAACTATTAGCGTTAGAGAGATTAATATTATAAAAATTATAATTTTACAATATAAACAATTAAAGATGAATATAGATGTAAACTAAAAATAGAACTAATATATGCACTTGGTACCTTTTAAGTAAAACATAGGAAAAAAGATGAAAAAACACGTATTATTAACCTCTTCTGGCTAACATTAGTAATGTGAATGTCTATCTTTATAAAGTCCGATGCAAGTATCGCACTTACTTCTACTGGTTACAAAACAGCTGCATTTCTTTTATGCTAATCAGACGTAATTTATATATATAACTTTAAAAGCACTCAGATTTCAACTGAGAATGTAAAGTGTAAAGCTTCACGTTTTACCGTTAAACTATGCTTCTATGTAAAAATGTATTATATATATTTAAATAACTTATTAATCTAAAAAGAAATAGACGTAAACAAAAAATAAATTTGTATTATATGACGATATCGGAATTATTTAGTATTGTATTAAATTAGTACTTTATGCCTAAAAAAATCAAAATTCTTGGAGCTAAAGCCTATTAATTGCACATTAACAACAACCAACCGTGACCATAATAAAACAATAATTACCTCTTTAAATAACATAAAGAGGTAGTACATTATTAATTTAGTACGGTCCGTAGTCATCTCCATACATATTACGGATGGTTAGAACTCGAATGTATTATTCATACAAAAAGTTCCAATATTAATGTTGAAACATGCAAAATCGTAGTGTTCTACTACGTATATTTAAGAATATCTTAAGGTAAGTTTCGTGCCTAGATGCTTTCAGCACTTATCTTTAACTAACATAGCGTTCCTGCCGTGCCTATGCTAAGTCTATATCGAGACGACATATTTAGTAAGTTGCTTAGGCTAAAATAAGCCTAAGCAAAATAGAGACAATATTATTAATTTTATTTGGGTGCAAATAATCCAAAACATAAACAACAGGTAAACCAGAGGTTAATATACCCAGCTCCTTTCGTACGAGGGGGCTATCCTTATTTTATTCTAACTTCCTCTAGAAGATAGAAACCATACTGTCTTACGACGTATTTAACCCAGCTCGTGTAACTTATTAATCGACGAACAGTCGGACCCTTCATAGTACCTGCATCCATGTGGATAAGTTAAGCCGACATCGAGGTGCCAAACTACGTCCTATATTTGTACTCCCTGACGTAATTAGCCTGTTCAAGTTTGTTAATATAGATTATTTAATCTAAATATCCATTTTTTTTAAAATGGTTCAGACTATTTCTTCATTTTTTTTATTATTCTTTATATAATATACCAACGCGATAAGTAAAAGTAGATAGATGTATTACTTCGTAGGCGAAGCACACAAAAAAAAGAGGGTAAGTAAACTAAACCTTATAATTTAATAAAAAAAAAATAATACATATAAATACATTATTTATTACCCACTCAACCTTTAATACCATAAGCTCCAATACGATTTTTAGAATGTATGATAGAATATTGTACATTAGATTTTAAAAAACCTCTTAACAATACTGCAGGTAATCCTTTGAAAGAAGAATCTACATTTTTTAAACCACCTTTATACTTCATTTTATATACAGATCTTTCAGCTGTAAATCGTCTAGTTAATCTACCTCTGGCTTCTAATCTTACACCTGCCAGTTTTAAATGTTTTAAGTTTTTAATAACAAAATCATTTATAGAAACAGGTAGTTTTACAGTAGAAGACATAAAAGATTTAGAAGATCTCTTTTTAACGTCAAATTTTAAAGTGTCAGTTGAGGGAAAGAAACCTAATAATAAGTCATTTAAAGAATCTGAGGTAAAGTTAGATTTAATGGTGTTATTAGTATTAATATTTGTATTATTTATCATATTATCTTCAAACATATCACTAACAGAAGTATTTCTTATTTTGTTAACTATATAATTTTCTTTATTAAATCTACTAAATCTTTCATTAATTCTACTTTCATTAGGTAAATTTATTTTACTTAAAGATGATCTTAAAACATTAAACAATTTATTATTTCGATTTTTTAATTTTAAAGCTATAGCTTGTGTAAAAATATCACTATTTAAATGCATTTTTTTCAACTCAACAAGGTTAAACACTACGTCTTTACCGTATAAATTACGAACTAAAGGTTTCAGTTTAGATACCATTAAAGGATCTTTGAATTTAAGATTATTTACGTAAAGAGCTCAAGAGAATCTAAGTAAACGAGCTAAATAAAGTTTTCTTGCTCTATAAATACTGAAAATAAATCTTTTATTATAATTAGAGTGTTTAAATTTATTAACTTTAGGTGTATAGATAAAAAGTTTTTCCTTTTTATTTATAAACTTATCTTTAACTAAAATAGTTAAAAATTCAAAATAGTCTAACATTATACCTAAACGCTTTGTAACTTTTTTTACTTTAGATATAGTAAAAGAAAGATAAGCTTCATAAAAGGTTACTCAATAACTAGTTGAATTATCTTCACGGTAAGTTACGGGATATTTAGCTTTTCGTCCTATTTTTCTATCACGCATTCTTAGTATTTTATGTTCATTAGTAGAAAATAAAAACTCTCGTAGACTTAAAGGTCTATTATAAGAAATACGGTTACGTTTTTTATTAACGTCTTTTTCAGAGTCAAGTAAATCCTTAGTCACGTAAAGTGTTAAAGTTCGTTTAGGGAAATATAAAAAATGTATTAATCTTTTAATCTTTCTTAATAAAAAGGTTTTTAATATATTATAGTTGTATAATGTAATAATAACTTTACTACTAGTATGTTTTAAATCACCCTTACCTACAAAAACTTTTCTAGGAGTCAAACGTTTATGTTGGATAATACGTTTAGCTTTTAATTTACGTAAAAGTAATCTTTTACTTTTCCCGGTTAATTTACGTCGTTTAACTATTAATTTAATATCTTTACGAGAATTTTTACCGGGGATCATATTCGAATAACTGTTTAAAATAGACATAAGACTTTTATCTATAGCAGGTAAAGACTTAGAGTAATTTTTATTAAAAGTATAAATACTATTGTATCACTCTTGAGCTGCAGGAGGATAATGTCTCATTTTACCTGTATCACTATCAATATAAAGTAAAGATTTAAAAGAGGACTTTTTTTGTTTTTTATTAAAAATCAAAGGTGTAGGATGATTTAAAGTATCAACAAGATCTGTATTTGTAACCTCAATATTTTGAGTTGATAGTGTAATACTATTATTATGTAAGGTATTATTATTTCTCATGTTAATATTTAATGTATTTGATTAAATCTAGGTTAGCTTTAGTTAAATTATAATAAATATAACATAAAATATAAATTAAATAAAATATATTTTAGATTACTTTGTTAATATTTAACCAGGCTACCGCATAAATTTAACAGCTAAATTATGATATAGCTTTTAAATGTATAATATAACTTTAAGTTATTATACAACTAAAGTAAAAACTTTATAAAGTTTTTATTCTAGATTTTTTATATAAAGAAAAAAAAAATGTTGGGTCTCAATAGAAAGAGTATTGTTAGCATAACTCACCTTCTAGTCGTTGAACGGATTTACTCTATACCCTTTTATATAAGGTATTTAAAAATGCCAAAGTAAATTTCGCTTCAAGTTAGCTTTATAAGCCATTCTTGAAATTAACCCAATTAAATACCAATAGATTTATACTTTTTGCTATGCTTTGCTTTACGAAGTAAGGCAATAAACTAAGCTACAAAATAATAAAACATTGGAGGACTAACATCCCTAGCGTAGCTTTTTCAAAAATCCAAGACCTTTCCTTTCTGCATCTTGTGATCATATGCCCCGCTTACGCGACTGATAGACGTGTAAGTCAGACAGTAAAGCAAGATTAAGCCATTAAACTTGACAAGTATTAAACATAATTATATTATAAGCTAACAATAAAATATAAATAGCAAATAATATAACTAAAAACAATAAATTAAAACACATAATTATTGTTATAATTAGTAATTTTCGTTAAAATTGTTTTACTTACAACTATTTTCCATATAGTTAAAATCTTACTTGGATAAAATATATTAGTTCTAACTCAATAGAAATATAATTGGATTAGTTATAGCTAAATATTATGCTTAAAAAAGCATAATGCTACACCAAATGACAAACTAAAAATAAAAAATACACAAAAAATGCCTCAAGCAAAGCAAGAGACATTTTGGATATTTAATTATCAAAATTTAATTAAGATAATTTTACAAATTAACTTTGGATACACCCAGGTACTTTTTATGGGATCTGTGCCCCGCATAAACTGCCTCCTAACAATATTCCCCTGAAAACAGGGTGTATCTATGCCAATAAACAACAGAATTATCATAATATTTTGTCAGATAATATCAATGCTATTCATCGGAACTAAGAAACATAACATGATAAATACAATAAAGGTGTTTCAACTTTGCATAAACTACTACCTTATACTCTAAAATTGATTATATCATGTTCCATAATTAGCAACAGTAAAGCTGCATAGGGTCTTCTCGTCTAACTAGAGGTAAACTGTATCTGCACAGTTATTCCAATTTCACTGAGCCAATCATTGAGACAGCTGTTGTATCGTTAAATCATTCATGCAAG
>Ga0247810_10000606_pt1 | contig 34146 bp, 24 predicted proteins | sample UWRJL119311C1_FD_179918 | JGI IMG/M metagenome (GOLD analysis project Ga0247810, IMG submission 179918) | Plant litter microbial communities from Arlington Agricultural Research Station in Wisconsin, United States - UWRJ-L119-311C-1 | ecosystem: Environmental > Terrestrial > Plant litter >... | reverse complement strand
CTTTAAACAAAGAGAGCTCGTCCATACAGTCATAAACGATAGTTTCAAATTGAACAGTTTCTAATACCGGACAAAAAGAAGCAGAATAAAACCATCCAACCGGAATATCTTTATTTTTTACATATTCAGGAATAATTCCTGCAATCGATTCAATGTCTTTTACATTTGGCTGTAAAACATGTAACATTTCATCAACAACAATTAAGTTTCCTGAATCCTCATTTTCATTATTGTATACAGGTTCTTCAATAAATAGTGTCTTCATCGTTTTAGACATACGGCTTATGATATGTTGTGGACGCTGGTAAACAAACTGCCATCTTAAGTGACAAAACACGATCATATCATAATTTTGAGAGGTGTCCTGATTTGATAAATTTATTATTGTAAGCGTATTTTTCTGTGCATTTTTTAAATTTTCTATCATGGCATTGTGATTTAATAATTGTTAATTTTTGTAAGTTTAAAAAAGCGTAACATAAACGTTTTCAATTGAAACGGTTACAAATGTATAGGTGAGGTTTAAGATATTCTTACAAATAAAACTGTGGGAGTTACATAATTTACAGTTATTTTGTATTATGTTATAAAAAAAGCACAAAAATGTAATGTTTAAAGATTTACGCAAAACTTTAAACGATTACAAAATCTATTTGATTAAATTATTTGGCTGCTTTTTTCAGAGATTCTGCCATTGCTTCTGCATCTTTGGCGTAGTTTCGTTTGTAATATTTATGGAGCTGGGCTTTGGTCTTTTTTGAGTTTTTAGCGTGTCCTTCCCAAATAACACCAAGGGATGTGTAAGGAGGAACAGTAATACCAATACTGCAGAAAAAATTAGCAATGTTCCCGGTAATGTGTTCAACTCCGTCTGAATCGCCTGTTACGATTACACCTCCAATTTTTCCGTCAAGCGGAGAATCTTCTCCTTTTAGAATAATATCATAAACCTCATCCAGTCTTTCAATAGCTCTTTGAAGTTCAGAAGAATGGTTATTCCACCAAATTGGGGTTGCAAACAATACAATTTTTGCTTCCAGGATTTTATTATAAATTTCCGGCCAGTCATCTTTAGTATTCATGTGAATGTAAGTTCCAGGCAGAATATTATGACTCGCCAGTCTGATGATTTCGAATTCAATATTTTGCTTAGTCAGATATTCGCCAAAAAATTCTACAAGGGCTTCGGTATTAGAGCGTCCTTTATTTTTTAATGTGGCTAAAAGTATAATCGCTTTCATTTGAGAATTATTTAATGTGAATTTTAGGTAAATCCGTTGCTGAAGGACCATTCATTACAGTTCCTTCTGTATCAAATCGGGAACCGTGGCATGGACAGTCAAAAGATTTTTCATCATCATTCCATTGCACAATACAGCCCAAATGAGGACACACTGCTGAAAAAGCTTTTAAAGTGTTGTCATAATCACGATATACTGCAATTTTCTTTAAACCAGAAGAAAGAACAGCACCTTCTCCAGCGGGTAAATCTGCTGTGTTTTTCAAGTCTGATCCTTTTATCCAATCCAGATATTGTGAAGCCATATTGCCCGCTTCCTTAACAAAATCTCCGACGGTTTTAAGTGTTATTCTTGATGGACTGTATAAATCCTCCCATTTGTTTTTGATTCCCATAATACTGTCGCAAATAATCATGGCACCAATGGTAGTGTGTGTCATACCATTTCCGGAATCTCCGGTAATAATATAAATGTTATCATCACCAGGATTTTTTCCCATGAAACCCAAAGAATCAACCGGTTCCATTACCTGTCCGGACCATCTGTAAGTGAGGTCATTTTCTAGCATCGGAAAATAGTTTCGGGTCCATGCTTCCAGTCTGTCGTATCTTTCTGATTGCGTAATATCTTCTTCATCCTCCTGACCTGTTTTATGATCTTCGCCACCGGCAATCAGTAGATCATATTTGTCGTCAAAACTTTCCACACGAACATAATGATAAGGCTGAGAAACCCATTTTGATTCCTGATCTCCGGTATCCCACCAAAGTGAATAGGGAAGCTGCCCTTTTGGAACTTTACCGCCTATAACATAACTTCGGTAAGCATGTTGTTTGGTATGCATCGTTAAAGTATCATTGATTGGTGTATTGGTTGCCACCACAATATGATCTGCAGAAAAAGTATAACCATTTACCTCAGCACCTTTTTTAGTAATGTTTTCTGCGTGGGTTTCCGTATAAATAATTCCGCCAAGCGAAATAATAGCATCTGCAAGTCCTTTTAGATAATGCAGGATATGAAATTGCGCCTGATTGCTAAATGCCAGACAACGCTGGTTTTCGCCATTTGCAAGGCAAGGAATACCTTTTAGTATAGAAGTCCGCAATCCTGCTTTTTGTGTAGCCTCAAATTCTTTGTTCAAATTTTCTTCTTTATCAGTTGGATGCAGAAATAAATAACCGTTGACTCTTTTAAAGGAACAATCAATATTGAGTGTAGTAACAATTTTTTCAATTTCATCAATTGCTGCGGCATGACTTTCGGCAGCTAATTTTGCATTCTCTTCACCAAAAGTATCTGCCAGAAAATAATAACGATCATCAAGAGATGAGGTTAAATGTGCTGTTGTACGTCCGGATTCTCCACTGCCAATAAAGCCGTCTTCTACTAATACTACTTTTTTACCGGCTTTCAATAATTTATAAGCAGTGGTAAGACCTGCAATTCCACCGCCAATAATGAGTACTTCAGTGGTTATGTCCTGATTTGGTTTGTTGAAGGAAATAATTGGTGTAGAATCAACCCAAAAAGAAACATTTTCGCCAGAAGTTATACTGGAATTTTTTAAAGTATCTGAATTATCCATAATATGATAGTTTTATTAATAAAGTTTAAACTGCAAAAATTAATCAAGCTAATTTGCTGATTTCAAAGCTAATAATGAGAAAAATGAGATACTTACAATTTTTATATTAAAGTTTATAGGATTGCCATTGTGTTTTTTATGTAAGTATTTCATTAAAATATATAAGCATAAGATGTTTTATATGAGTTAATTAGAGTTTTTAAAATTTAAAAAACTTATAATATGAAAGCAGCTGTTATACACGGACCCGGATCAATAAAATACGATACTGTAGATGATCCCAAACTAGTTGAAAAAGATGATATTATTTTGAAAGTCACCTCAACCGCGATATGCGGATCAGACCTTCATATTTATTCCGGAGGATTTCCGCAGCCCAGACCAATGGTGCTGGGACATGAATTCATGGGAATAGTGGAGGAAACAGGTTCTGCAGTAACGCATCTTAAAAGAGGTGACCGAGTTGTAGTTCCTTTTCCTATTGCCTGTGGGAATTGTTTTTTCTGCAACCATGATGTTCCCGGAAATTGTGAACATAGTAATCCCGACAATTACGGACCGGAAGGTGGCATACTAACAGAAAAAGGTGGTGCCCTATTTGGCTATACGGATTTGTACGGAGGATACGATGGAGGTCAGTCGCAATATGTTCGGGTTCCATATGCGAATTATGGACCAAGAATAGTTCCGGATGATTTAACAGATGAGCAGGTACTTTTCCTGACAGATATTTTTCCGACCGGATACACAGGAGTGGACTGGGGAGAAGTAAAAGGAGGAGAAACCGTAGCGATTTTTGGTTCAGGACCGGTAGGTTTAATGGCCGCTAAAAGTGCATGGCTTCGGGGAGCTGCTCAAGTAATTATTGTAGATACAGTACAATACAGACTGGACAAAGCGAAAACAACCACAGGAGCAACCACTATACTTTGGGAAGATGGTGCTAAAGAGGTGGTAGAACAAATTCGTGCGCTGACGCAAGGCCGTGGAGCAGATGTTTGTATTGAGGCAGTAGGTTTTGAACCAGACCGAAATTTTGCGGATCGTGTAAAAGCTACCATTAATTTTGAAAAAGGATCTACAAAAGTTTTAGAAGCCTGTATGAGTGCCGTGAGAAGAAGCGGTATTGTGTCGGTTTTGGGAGTGTATCCTGTGAATTACGATAATTTTCCTATTGGTCAGTTCTTTGACAAAGGTATTGTTCTTAAAGGTGGTCAGGCTCCAGCTCATAAACACATAGACAAACTTCTGGAATATGTAATTCAGGGTAAGGTAAAGCTGGATGATATTATTACACACAGATTGCCGTTGTCTGAGATTTCGCATGCTTATGATATCTTTAAAAAGAAACAAGACGGCTGTGTTAAGGTGGTATTAGATCCTTGGCAATAATAATACTTAAAAGATGAAATTCTAATTCAAATAATCTTTGTTTTAGAATTTCATCTTTTTTATAAATGAATGGAAAGAGTTATTTAATATTGAATCCATTTTCCCGTAGAGCTTCGGTAACCTTGATTATCATTTCTGACAGATGTTCGCTTATAGATAAATCAGTTTTCACCCAATATCTAACATTGATTTGAATGGTATTTCCTGTAACACCTGAAACTACTGCCGAATTAAAATAATCCTTATCCACAATTTCACTGTCCTTTTTCAATACTTCAGTAATTAAATCCAGTGCTTTTCTGTAATCTGATCCATATTCAAGTCCGATTGTAAAATCCTGCAGTAAATAACCTTCGCTGTTATAATTAATGAGTGTGTTTTTTATTAAAAGAGCATTTGGAACATAAATGTTTTTACTGGCGCTTTTTATTTGAGTATCGCGTAAATTAAGGGCTTCGACTTTGCCTTTTACACCATTTGTCTCAATAATATCTCCTACAGAAAATGGCCTTTTAAACGCAAGAAGAATCCCGGCTAAAAAATTCTCACCGATATCCCTTAATGCAAACCCAATTATAAAAGCTGAAATACCTGCACCGGCAAGAATACTTTGTGCTACACCAGTAAGCCCGATGACACGAAACATAAACAGAAAGCCGATTATGATAAGTACAGCCTTAAGAAGATTTGCAATAAAGGTTGCCAATAAAGGATCCTGCATTCTGGTTTTTAATCTTCTGTCTGCAAATCCTCTTGCACGGGACGCTATAAACCAGGAAATTAAAATCAATGCCAGAGCTAATAGTAATTTTGGAGTCAAATCAACAATGCTGTAATAATATCCTTCAATATGTTTTATAATATCGCTAAAAAAATCTTCCATAAAAAAGTAGGAATTTAAGTTAAACTGTAAAGAAAGAAATACTTCTGTTTTTTATCTTTTCCAAACTCGAAGGATAAACAATATTCGTTCGATAAATTTTAAAATTAATAAACACTCCCTTAAAAATTTTACAGGATCCTGCAATTTATTTATATAATTATTTTAAGCCAAAGCAAAATATTACTGTTTTGCTCATATTCCCATTTAAGCTTTAAATAAATGATAGTCCGGTATATTTTGCCCCCTACAGATTATAAATATGATAAAAATACTTTATAACTGTTAACAACTTTAGGATATAAAACAAAAAAACATCTGTACTTGGTACAGATGTTTTAAAAACAAAATAAAAGTAAGTAGATAAATTTTATTCAGCAGCTACCATATTGACAGCATTTAGCGCAATATCATTAAGCAGACAATCTGCCTCTTTTTCTTCTGATAAGGTTTGCGTTAATAATTTTGCTGCGTCATTTTCACCCAGCACTTTTGCAAAGGCACATAAAGTACCGTATGTTGCAATTTCATAGTGCTCAATCTTTTGTGATGCTGCAATGATTCCGGCATCTCTGACAGCTCCTGGTACAGTTTCCTGAAGGATGCTATCGCCTTCTTTAAGTAATCCCGCCATAGCTTCACATTTTTTTCCTTCTGCTTTTTCTCCAAGCAATTCGAAAACTTTCTGAAGCCTTACAACTTGATTTTCAGTTACTGAAAGATGCTCTAAAATAGCAACTGTAAGAGCAGGCGACGTGGCATTTGAAGCCATTTTAGGCAAAGCACTAACCAAGGCATTTTCTGCCCAGTAAATGTCTTTAAGACTATCGATAAAAAAGTCTTTTAGCTCTGAAGCCGCATCTGCCAATGGAGATACAATATTTTTATTGTCTTTTGTATGGACAGTTTTATTTGGAGTAGGTTTTTCTGAATTTTTCATTGTTTGTGTTTTTTGAATGTTATTTGTATAAATTTTCTTCACGTTCCCAAATGCGGTGATTTGTCATAGCAGTTATAAAATCCTGCGCAAATGCTTCAGTACCTGGTTCTGTTGTCAATATAATTCCTGGGTCTTTATCAGTTATTTTTGAAGCAAATGGCAGTGCACTTAGGAAACTGATAGCTTCACCATCGGCACCAATAACTTTGCAATGTTTGTAAGCATCTGTAAGGAATTCAAGTACATTATCATTTTCTAATAGCACATTAAGATTTTCTCCATGCGGAATATAAACGGCATCAAACAATACAGATGAAGAAGTCAGAAAACTAAAATCAACCGGAATTGCACCGCCTGCGTCCGTAACAATCGATCCAAGATGAGGAGCAATGATACAGCCTTTTGCATCTTCTTTTAAAAGAGCACTTTTGATATTCATTACAGCAGCTTCAGAAACCCCTTCTGCAGTAATTATAGCAACCTTTCTGGAAGCAATTGTTGGCGAATTTGTTGGGTTTTTAAGCATTGAAAGCGCATCAGAACTTTCTACAGAAGAATCTACTGTTTTAGGTTCCTGGTCTCCGTTTTCGTTTTCAGGAGAAACACCTTTGTTAATAGGAGTTTCTAATGTTTCCGGCACTTTAGCTCCAAGTCCCAATGCTACTTTTTCTGCCAGTTGTGTATCAACCTGAGATAAAAGTCCCAGCATTCTAACACGGATTGCAGTAGTTTCTACTTTTCCTAGTTCAAAACGCAATGCTTTTACGATATGACTTTTTTCGACATCAGTCTGACTGTTAAAAAATAACTTAGCCTGACCAAAGTGATCTGAAAAACTTTCGCTTCTTGCTCTCACTTTATGAGCATCAACACGCTCGTTGAAACTTGAGAATCCTCCTTCAGCAATTTGGGCTTGGTATGGACATCCTCCGCCAAGTGAATTTGGGTGATAACTCACACGTCCAATATTAATTTCCTGACGCATATGTCCGTCACGCTGGTTGTTATGAACCGGTGCAACACTTCTGTTGATTGGAATTTCATGAAAATTCGGGCTTCCTAATCTTGAAAGCTGTGTATCTGTGTAGGAAAATAATCTTCCCTGAAGCAACGGATCATTCGAAAAGTCAATTCCGGGAACAACATGTCCAGGGTGAAATGCGATTTGCTCTGTTTCTGCAAAGAAATTATCAGGGTTTCTATTCAAAACCATTCTTCCCACAATAGTTACAGGAACCAGTTCTTCCGGAACCAGTTTTGTTGGATCTAATAAATCAAATTCATATTTGTGTTCATCTGCTTCAGGAATTACCTGTACGCCTAATTCCCATTCCGGAAAATTACCCTTTTCGATAGCTTCCCATAAATCTTCTCTGTGAAAATCCGGATTTTTTCCTGATATTTTTTGTGCTTCATCCCAGGCTACGGCATGAGTTCCTAATTTTGGTTTCCAATGGAATTTTACAAAAGTAGATTCATTTGCATCATTAATCAACCTGAAAGTGTGAACTCCAAATCCTTCCATCATACGATAACTTCTAGGTATGGCACGGTCAGACATCGTCCACATAACCATGTGCATTGATTCTGGCATTAGGGAAATAAAATCCCAAAAGGTATCATGTGCAGAGGCTGCCTGTGGAATTTCATTGTGAGGTTCCGGTTTTACGGCATGAATTAAATCTGGGAATTTTGAAGCATCCTGAATAAAAAATACAGGAATATTATTTCCAACAAAGTCATAAATACCTTCCTGTGTATAAAACTTCACCGAAAATCCTCTTACATCTCTGGCAAGATCTGTCGAACCACGTGATCCGGCTACAGTAGAGAATCGTGTAAAAACAGGCGTTTTTAGTCCTGCTTCTTTCAGGAAACCTGCTTTTGTTAATTCCGGAATTGGATTTGTTACTTCAAAAAAACCATGAGCTCCGGATCCGCGTGCATGTACAATTCTTTCCGGAATACGTTCGTGGTCAAAATGCGTAATTTTTTCTCTTAAGATAAAATCTTCGAGTAGAGAAGGACCTCTTTCGCCGGCTTTCAGCGAATTGTTGTCGTCATTAATACGAACACCCTGATCAGTGGTCAGGAACTTATTTGTTCCATCAGATTTGTTTATCGACAAATCACGCTGTTTTTCGTCTTGAAAATTTTTCATAAAATAAATTTTGCTTTGTTTGATTTAATGCTTTTTGTTTTTTTTTTGATTATTCTTACCCTCACATTATGAGGTGTTTGTGATAGATAAGTTAATTGTAAATCAAATTTAACTTATCAGTATAACTTGAATTTATATCATTAATCCTTAAGATTGTACAATTACCATCTTATACAATCAATCATAATAGAAATCTCTTTTTATATAATTTGAAGGTGTGGGCGAACTTGCATTGTTACGATATCACATCTTTGCGGTTGTGACAAACAAAATAAAATACTCATCGCAATATCTTCTGCTTCAAGCATTTCCATTTTATCTATTTTTTCCTGTTGTTCTTCTTTCGAACTTTTTTGCATGTCGCTGGTTACAGATCCCGGTTCTATAAGCGAAACTTTAATTCCAAGCGGATTTACTTCTTTTCGTAAAGAAGTACTGAACCCACGAATTGCAGATTTTGTAGCTACGTAAATAGTGCTTTCCGCCCCACGGCTTTCTGCACTCATTGAACCGATATTGATAATATGTCCTGATTTTTGTTCTGACATTCTCGAAACGGCTTCTTCACAAAAAGCCAGATATCCCATTATATTAGTATCCAAAACATATCTTCTGTCTTCAAAAGTAGAATCTGTAATTCCATCTGCAGCTATTGCCGCATTGTTGATTAGAATGTCAATTCCGCCAAGTTCAGTATCAACCAAATCTAAAATTTTTTCTATATCTTCTTTTTTAGTGACATCTGCCGGAGTACCGTAAATTTCACCATCCGGAAAATTGGTTTTAATATCCTCAATTGCCTTATCGAAATCTTCCTGATCTCGTCCAAAAATAAGAACACGTCCTCCTAATGAAATCAGTAAATCGGCAGTGGCTTTACCAATTCCGGTTGTTCCGCCTGTAATAACTATTCTTTTTTGTTTGATGTTTTGTTCAAAATAATCAGTTAATTGTTTCATAATGTGTTTTTTAGTGTTGTATTAAATAATTTATAGTTACCATTGTACTTTAATTATTCCCTGACCGGAAATTTCATATTCATGGATTTTTGCACTTTTATTAAATGGTTTTAAAGCCTCACCATCTTGTAACACTTTCATAGTAATTGCTTTCTTGTTTAATCGGATGATTTTTAAATTGCATGATAAGTCTTTATCTCCATCAATATGTATGGTAATTGATGTTCCTCTTTTGGTATGTTGTGTCATTGGATAATCGATAAAAATGAAAAAGTCTTCATCAATTTTGATATATTGTCTTGGTACAACGCCAAATGCCATTCCGGCGCCATACACTTCCTGACCAACCTGTCCGCTTTGTTCCCAGCCGTTGTATAAATCTTCCAGCGGAATCCATAAATCAGCTTGTATTTCTCCTGTTTTTACTTCTTCTGATAACATTTCTTTTGGCAGCTTCGGCGGATAATAATAGGCAATTCTGTTCACTGTATATTTAATAAACTCCGGAATCAGTGTCTTTAAAGCCGGTAAAATAGCAACATCTTTCGCCTGAATTAAATATTCTGATAAAGCGGCATATACTTCTAACTCTTCATAAGCAGCCGTATAAGGAGCATCATTTAGAGGAAATATGGAAAAGAAATTTGTATAATTTTTACCGTAGCCATATTTGCAGTCATAAAGCTGTACATTTTTAAATAATCCGGTAAGACAGGTATAACTAATTTCCAGATATAATTTGTTGTTGGTAATTTTATACAATTCTAATAATGCTCCGGCTGCAAAAGCGGTATTATTAGCCTGATATAAAATTTCAACGCCCAGTTCGGCTAATTTTTTTGCTGCTTTTTCTGCTTCGTTTAGATAACGTTTTTCCTCTGTTAACTTATAAACCAACAGCATTAAATGTGCATAAGCTCCCGGAACATCTCTTTCTCCTCCAGCACCAGGAGCGGTTTCTTTTTTGATTGTTTCCAACGTTTCCATATCATAAAATACCGGCCATGTATATTTAAAATGATGGGCCACTTTTATAACATAATCAATAGAATCCAATACGAGTTTCTTTGCAATTTTGTCTCCGTGCAATGCGAGTCTTGCCAAATTCATTAACGGATGATGCAAATACCAGGAATCCATTACCATTTCTTTTTTTTGTTCTTCAGACTGATCGAGTTTGTCAGCGAGTGCAGGAAGCCAGCGATTTATGCAGTTTATTTTCGGATCGTAAAAAGCGGGAAGTCCGTTGATTAGATCATCGTAAAGGACATGATTTTCACCAGTCCATTTTGCATATTCCTTAAACGGCCCCAATACAGCAAGCTGAACCATACTTTCAGCAGGAGTTTCATAGTCGCACAGATAAGCATTCAAATATGGATTTCCGTTTGTCTGTGTCCACGCGCCTTTGTTTTTGTATAAATCCTGCAAAACATTTTGAGCGATTTCAGGCCAGTTGTGATATTCAATTCTTGGCTGTTGCAGCACTTTATAAATGCTAACAAGATTATTTAAAAAGTTTTCACAGATTTGCGACGTTTCTTCAAATGTTTCAGTATCAAATACTACATATGCATCTGAAACTGTAAACGCTTTATCTGAAGGAAGCGGCAATTCGTCAGTAGTGGGAAGCTGAAACCCAATTTCAGGCCAGTTTCCTCCAACTGTACTTTTCGATTCCGTTTTAGTTGCTTCGCAGTACTCGGACAATGAAGTAAGGTTTTGAAAATAAAAAAACGATCCTGTCTGTGGTTTTGTAATACTTGTAAATAGTAAACCTGATCTGGAACCGAATTGCTCCATATGGATTTTTCCATTGGTGTTTTCTATGCTTCCGTTTTGTGTAAGCGGAATTATATCGCGTGGCCAAAACGGAATCATCAATGGAACTTTTGCCTTGAAATTTGTTATGTAATGCAATATTGGCGAATTTTCATCCGGAAAATTTACACGGACTTCATAACTTCCAAGTCTGGTATCGAGTACAAAAACAGTTGTATCTTCGTCGTCAAAAAGATTGGAAACTTCAAAACAACTGTTCATTGCAAATGCGGCACGAAAAGCTATTTTTCCGTTATTAGGCATAAGTGCAACAATCCAAAGAGAATCACCTGTATTGTAAAATTGAAAGGTGTAATCAAGAATTTTTCTTTCTAAAAGTATGTCACTATTTTCAATATCTGCCTGAGCTGTTGCACTCCAGGGTGTAACTGTATGCATAATGATAAATTTTAATTGATTAAAGATTCTTAGTCAGATTTTAAAAAGCTAATTATTCGCCTGTTTGCATATGAGGTGCGTCAACAGGTTTAGATTGTGAAGAGCCAATTTGGCGTAAATAAACAGAAAGAATAACAATGGCAAAAACAGAAAGAAATTCGCTTTGCCAATTTTGAAAAGATTCAAACCAAAACCTCGAATCTCCAATATAATCAGAGGCAGATTCCAGAGGTAATCCTTTTAGTGATAATTGTTCATTTTCGTCTTTAAGGCTTCCGTAAAAATGAGCTAAAAATGAAATTATAAATAATAAAAATAAAGCAATAGTCAGGGAATGTTTGTAAACTTCAAGAATCCATCCACCTTTTTTTACAGGCCATGGCGCATCTTTTCGGGTAGGAGAGGGTTCTCGATCCACTTCCTCTTTTTTGTCAAGATCTTTAGATTCTGAAGAGCCTTTTTGCATGAGAAAAATAGTGAATAAGACAAACAATGCCATTTGTAAAAATTCGCTTTCCCAATTCTCAAAAGTAGATTCAATAAAGTGCCCTGAAATAAAATAGGCCGAAAGAGTAATGGCCGTACTGCCATTTTCTATTAATTCTTTGTTGTGCTCTTCAAAACCAAAAATTATCTGACCAAGGAATGTTACTATAAATAAAACTAAAAAGCAGATACCTAAGCCGTTATTGCGTAAAAAAGTTTTCATGCTGTCATTGTTTTTTACAAATTGACAAACAAAAACTGACTTTTATTTATATAATTATGGTTATGCCTTACAAAATTATAAACGTAATCAAGTTTGAAATTCAGAAGATTAACCACTTAAATTAAAAAATGAAGCACAAAAAAAACCATCTAGAAGTATTAGATGGTTAGATTTTTTGAATAAGAAATATAATTTATAATGCGCTATTTTGCATTTTATTTATTTTGTCTATTTTCTCAGGAGAATCAAATACTTTTTCAAAAAGCTTGCTTTTTTCTTTGGCAAATTTCTCTACCGCTTCTAACTCCTGGATGGTCATTTTAGGACGACCGGCCCAAAAGTTAGTAGATTTCTCTATTTGGTTTTCTACTAAATCTCTTAATTGTTTTGCTCCCATAATGTTACAAATATACTACTTTTTTATTATTTCAATAATCAGAGGTCTTTTTTTAACTTAAACAAAACAAATTGATAATCAGATGTTTTGGACATATTATACTTTTCAATACTTTTTATTTCAACACTATTACCAAATGATGTCAGGTCTTTTTCCCGAATCGTCCTTTCGTGTTCTTTTCCTTTTCTGGTAATGGTTTGCCTTTTTTCGATAATTTTTATTTCTTGTTCTATTTTGCCTCCGGAAATCTCCAGATATTGTTTTAGAATAATGATATTCGAAGAAATTTTTTGTTTGTACAAGCGGTGTTTATGAAGTGTATTTCCAAAAAACAAAATAGTATGATTGGGATTAGAAATAAAAAAATGAAGAATGCACATAAATACGGTGGCTAAAACTTCATCATAATCGTTATTATTAATTTCAGCCAGATCATTAACACTTATTGTATTTTCATGATTTTCCAGGTTTCCAAAACCCACGCTGTACCAATTCAGATTTTTATTTATGGGCGAAATGGAAACAATTTTGGTGATCTCCTGTGTGCCCACACTAATGAACCGAAACTGGTAAACTTCATTCGTAATTCCTTCAAAATTATAGCTATACGCTTTGTCTAAAAAATCCAATTTAATGTATTTCAATTTATAAGTAAATATAAATATCATTTTGGATTATTACGGAGAAATAAGAATTTTATTATTATTTACTACAATTTAGAGCGTAGTTTTTAACTTTCTTTAATTGGTTGATTTTTAATGAAAGAAAAAAACGATAACCAGAAAAAAGATAAGATTCAATGTTTTTCCAAAAACGTTTACAGTGAATTGAATTTACCCCATTAAAGATTATCGTTTTTTATATATACGTTTGAATTGACTTTTTGGTTTTAAAATTTTTATTTAAGATACAAAAAAAGTTTTATTTGTAAGTTTTTTATATTAAAATTTACTTCTGAGTTAAGTTTCATTTCAAAAAAAAGCTATAAATCATTGGAAGAAGCGGCTATAAGTCTAAAAAAATTAATGTCTGAAAATTTAATTTCATATAAATATTCCAGAATAAATTTCTGTTCTTTGCATTGTGTCTAAAGCTGCATTTTATTTTTTTAGGAAGCCCTAAACAATTAGAATGCAATATTATTTTGGACATTGAGTTAAGTCTTATTATCATGTTTACGTTATGAACAACAGAAAGTTTATTATAAGTTTAAAAAAAGGCGATGAAGCCTCTTTCAAACAGGCTTATTTAAATTACTATGACAAACTGATAAACATTGCCAAGCGATTTAATTTTACCGTACTCACTCCGCAGGATTTTGTTCAGGAAACTTTTTTAAGATTGTATAATAAAAGAGAACTACTAAACGAAGATGTTTTATTTGACAAGCAATTGTTTGTGATATGCAAGAACATCATTATTAATCATGTTAACCGGGAAAATAAAATTATTCAGCTTGATCCTTTGCAATTTGAAATTGAGCAAGAAGATACAGATACGGGAATTTTTGAAGAAAGAAGCGAAAAACTACATTCTTTCATAAATCAGCTTCCTGAGCAGCAGCAAAAAATATTTACTTTACATAAACTGGAAAACCTTAGCTATAAGGAGATTGCAGCGATGACAGATCTTTCTGAAAAGACGATTGCCAATCATATTTATCTCGCCAGTAAATTTATTCGAAAAAAAGTCGAAGACCATTAGGAACTTTTCTGTTCTCGTTTGTTATAGATATATAAACAGAACATAAAATGAATATTGAGGCTTATAAAACAAATGTTAGAACTAAGAAAGACGCAAGCTTAATTGTGGTTCTTTTACAGTTCATTATTTCCGATTGTATTATATATTTTGATTTCAAAAACCGTCAGAGAATTCTAAGAATAGAAACAAACAGGGAGATTAAAGAAATGGTATATGGTGTTTTTAATAAGCAGGGATTTTATTGTCAGAAACTTTAACGCTCCAAAGACATGGATGAAAAAAAAATAGAAGAAGAATTAAAAAAGATATGGGATGAAACTCCTGTTTCACATTCCGATAATGAAAAAATGGCTTGTTGGGCAGCATTTCAATCTAAAACCTTTGCAGCGAAAAAGCCAAAGTTCAAAGTTTGGCGTTACGCAGCGGCAGCATCAGTTATCATTTTTATGCTGATAGAAACTGGCATTTATTTTAACAGAGGTCCATTAGAGGAAGGTATTTACTTTACCTCAAACGTAATTGAAAATACGACTTCGATAATGAAAATCATTTCCTTGCCGGATAGTTCTAAGGTAGAATTAAGTCCAAATTCTAAAATTGTCTATGCCAATAATTTTGATAGCAACAGAAAGATTATCGTACAAGGTGAAGTTTATTTTAAAGTTAAAAAGGATAAAAAACATCCATTTCAGGTTTTTTGCAATGAAACCATCACTACTGTATTAGGGACTTCTTTTACGGTTAAACAACATAATCAAAAAGAAGTATCTGTTGAACTTTATGAAGGAAGTGTTCAGATGAATGTAAAAGATCAGGATAAAAAATGGATACTGAAACCGGGTGAAAAATTTATTTATGGAAATAATATTGCTGAAATATCCGAATTTAAAAGGTTTACAGATTTTGAAAACGAAAAACTAAGTGCTGTTAGTGATTACATTATGGCGAATTATGGTTACAAAACGACTATTCCACAGGAATACGATAATCAGCGAATTACAGTAAGAATAAATAAAAAAGAAGATTTAAAAACGATCGTTCAGTTAATATCAGAAATGTATAACCTAAAATTCGAAATAAATGAAGAATTAAAACAGATTACTTTTCGATAGAAAAGAAAAAGGATGCACTAGCCGCGAAACTAAACATCCTCCTCATAGTCAGGGAAGTATAGCACTATCCCGTTTAACAATAATTCAAAAATACAAAATTTCATGAAGCATATAATTTCAGCGTGCTTTTTTTTATTCAGTTTGTGTATGTTCTCTCAAAACGTAACGGTAACTGTAGATCAAAATGTGACATTAAAAGAAGTATTTAAGCAAATTGAGAATCAAACCGACTTTAAATTTGCTTTTACAGATCAGATTAATACAAATCAAAAGTATTTTAATCAAAAAAGCACTTATAAAAATATCGAAATAAAAGCACTTATCAATGAACTTAATAAGAACAATTCGATTCAGTTTTCAATCGTTGGAAATAATATTTTCGTAAAACAAAAAACGCCCAAAGCGGCTACAGCCAAAAAAAAAAATAAGTTGACCGGTCAGGTTTTAGATGATAACAGAGAACCGGTTATCGGAGCCAATATCTTTATAAAAGAACTGGAAACAGGCGCTACAACTGATGCAAACGGAATGTTTTCATTTGATTTAAATAATGGGACTTATACTGTTTTAGTGAGTTATGTAGGCTTAAAAAACAAAGAAAAACAAATAACAGTTTCTGGTGATGAAAGAATCAATTTCAATATGGAATCAGACAGCCAGCAGTTGGAACAAGTGATTGTAACCAACAATAAAGCAGTAGATGTAAGAAATACGCAGATGAGCGTCAACAAACTTACGATGGAAGAGATCAAAAAAATTCCATCTGCGATGGGTGAACCAGATCCTTTAAAATCAATATTGACACTGCCGGGAGTTACAAATGCAGGAGAACTTTCGTCAGGTTTTAATGTCCGTGGAGGTGCGGCAGACCAGAATTTGACTCTTTTAGACGGAGCTCCGGTGTATGGAGACTCTCACATGTTTGGTTTTTTCTCGATTTTTAATGCCGATGTAGTTAACGGATTGGATTTATACAAAGGCGGGATTCCTTCTAAGTTTGGTGGAAGGGTTTCTTCTGTTCTTGATGTAAGTCAGCTAACCGGAGATTTTACAGATTATAAAGTAAATGGAGGAATTGGTTTGATATCCAGCCGTTTGTTAGTACAGGGACCAATCAAAAAAGAAATAGGTTCCTTTGTTGTGGCAGCACGTACATCTTACGCTCATTTATTTTTAAAACTGGCAGACAATAATAATTCGGCTATGTTTTATGATATTAATGCTAAATTAAATTATCGTCTGGGTGCTAAAAACACGCTGGCTTTTTCAGGATATTTAGGAAACGACATTTTCGATATCAATGATCGTTTTTCCAGTACTTATGGAAATAAAATGGGAATCCTGAGCTGGAAACATCAGTTTTCTGATAATTTAAATACAAATTTAGCTGTTTTTTACACTGATTATAATTTCAATCTGGGTATTTCAACAGAAAATTTTGAGTGGGACAATACCATAAAAAGCTATGGACTTAAGTATAATTGGAGCCACACTGTGTCTGAAAAGCTTAAACTCAATTACGGAATCGACGGCCAATATTTTGATTTCAATCCCGGTACCGTGCAGCCTACAAGCTCTGATTCACAGTTCAATTACAAACAGCTTGATAAAAAATATGCTTTAGAATCGTCTGCTTATCTTGATTTTGAACATCAGATTACAGAGAAACTGAATCTTCGTTACGGACTTCGTTACAGTATATTTTACCGTTTAGGCGGCGAGAATATTAGTACGTATGAAAACGGACAGGCAGTTGTATATAATCCGTTATATAATATTTATGAAGAAGGAACTCCAACAGGAAGTATCTCTTATAAAAGCGGGGAAACAATAAGTAAGTTCAATAATTTAGAGCCGCGTGCTGCGTTATCCTATGCTTTTAATGATGATAATTCAGTAAAAGCAAGTTACAACAGAATGGCACAATACATTCATATTTTATCCAATACCCAGTCGCCATTGCCAATGAATATCTGGACACCAAGCGGACCTTTTACAAAACCACAGCTTCTGGATCAATATGCGATAGGTTATTTTAAGAATTTTAAGGATGCTGAATATTCTTTTGAAGGAGAATTATTTTATAAAAATATCCAAAACCGTATTGATTATATAGACGGGGCAGATATTTTGGCCAATAATAATATAGAACAGGTTATCCTGAATGGTAAAGCCAGATCATACGGTTTGGAATTATTATTTAGAAAAAATACCGGTGATTTCACAGGATGGGTTTCATACACCTTGTCAAGAGCAGAACAAAAAACTCCGGGGAGAACAGCTGAAGAACCGGGAATTGCAAATGGTGACTGGTATTTATCAGGATATGACAAACTGCATAATCTAAATATTGTGGGCAGTTATCTGTACAATCCAAAATGGTCTTTTAATGCTAATTTTTCATTACAATCAGGTCAGCCTGTAACGTATGCAAATGGGTATTATGAATTTGGAGGAATCAATATCCCTAATTTTTCACTCAGAAACGAAAACAGACTACCACTTTACCATCACTTGGATCTTGCAGCGACTTATGCGCCTAAACCGGATAAAAAGAAAGGATGGCAGAGCTATTGGGTGTTTAGCATTTATAATATCTACAACAGAAAAAATGCCGCTTCTATGACGTTTGCAACAAATGAGGATACGGGAGCGAATGAAACCAGAAGACTATCTATTTTTGGAATAGTACCTGGGATTTCTTATAATTTTAAATTTTAATGAATATGCAAAGGCTTAAAAAATATAATTTTAGAAATAAAGTGCTGACTTTATTGAGTTTTCTTTTTGTACTGACTTTCTCATCTTGTGAAGATACAGTAACTCTTGATTTAGAAACCGGTGAAACAAGATTAGTGGTAGATGCAGAAATTATTTGGCTAAAAGGAACAACAGGCAATGAGCAGACCATAAAAATCAGTAAAACAGCTCCTTATTACAACAATACCACACCAAAAGTTTCCGGAGCTCAGGTAAGAATTGAAAATAGCAATGGCGATGTTTTTGCTTTTAATGAGACAGAAGCTGGAATTTATGTTTGTACCAACTTTGTTCCTGTTATCAATATGGATTATACACTTTATGTAACAGCAGAAGGACAAAGTTTTACAGCTGTTGAAAAACTAACTTCTGTTACGCCAATTGACAAGGTAGAGCAGGAAATTGTTCCTGATTTTGGAGGAGAGGATGTAATTGAGGTGACGTATTATTTTAAAGATCCGGCAGATGAAGTTAACTTTTACCTGACCGATTACCAAAGTGATTTTCTGATTTTTCCGAATTACGAACTTACTGATGATGATTTTTTAAATGGAAACGAAATCAATATAAAATTCTCTGATGAAGATAAAATAAAACCGGGAACTATTTTAAATATTACACACCGTGGAATTTCTAAAAACTTTTGCAATTACATGAATTTGCTTTTAGAAGTTTACGGCGGAAGTCCATTTTCTATTCCACCCGGAAATATCAGGGGAAATATTGTCAACACAAGTGATTCAAATAACTTTGCATTTGGTTATTTCAGGGTTTGTGAAGCAGATAAAGTTTCTTATCAGGTAAAATAAAAAAGAGAATTTTAAATTGATTTGTTATTACATCTGTCATTAAAGTAATTTTATTGGCAGATGTTCTGTTTTATATTAAATTGATTGCTCTCGAATTACATCATTTTTCCTTCTTTCGCATATTCTTTTTTTATTCCCTGAAGAAGGTGATGAAGGTTAATGTTTTCATTTTTGTCTTCCAGTGTTCTCAGGCAGGCATATTGAATAATGTTGACGATATTGGCGCCGGTAATGTCGTATTTTTTTGAAAGCTCATTAAGATTTACATCTTCAGCAATTCTAATTCCTTTGGGCAGGTTATTCTGCCAAAGTTTTAAACGTTCATTATACGAAGGTACTTCAAACTCAATAATGGATTGAAATCTGCGGGTAAAAGCGGTATCAATATTCGTTTTAAAATTGGAAGCCAAAATAACCAATCCGGGATGATTTTCAATACGCTGCAGCAAATACGAAACCTCCTGGTTGGCATATTTGTCGTGTGCATCCCTGACATTGGTTCTTTTTCCGAAAACAGCATCAGCTTCATCAAAAAAGAGAATCCAGTCCTTATCAGTTGCCTTGTCAAAAAGCGAAGAAAGATTTTTTTCGGTTTCACCAATGTATTTTGAAATTACCATAGACAAATCAATTCGGTAAACATCTCTTTTGGTGTATTTTCCCAAGAGAGAAGCCGTAAGCGTTTTTCCGGTTCCGGGAGCGCCGTAAAACATGACTCTGAAACCTGGTTTTATTTTGGCTTTCATGTTCCATTCGTGAAGCAAAATCTCGTTGAATTTCAGCCAGGTTTCTATTTCCTTAATCTGATTTAAAGTATTGGAATTCAGCACCAAATCACCCCAGTCTAATTGGGTTTCAATTAATTGTGCAGGGAAAATACTGCTGAGCTGCGGTTTCAGGATTTTTCCGGTAATGAATTTTTCGATGTATTCGTCTTCTAAAATAAGCAAACCGCTCAGTTTGGGTTCTCCGGGAGGAATGATACCTATTTTGATTATTCCTTTTTGGTAAAGAAAAGACTGATTGTGTAAATAATTATAGAAGGCAATCCTGTTTTCAAGATTATTTCCGGCAACTAAAAACTGAGCCGTTTCGCCTGTGGGTAAGATTCCGCGATGGTTCTTTGTTTTAATTCCGCCAAACTCCGGTAATTCGCCGCCATTTGGTAAATATTCACCAATAATCGAACTAAGGAAATCGGGTCTAACATGAGCAACAAGGGCTAATCCTAATAAAAGAATATCAGTTTCTGTCAGGTTATTTTCGATAATGAATTCGTTGACAAACCCACTGGAATTCTGTTGATTTAAAACAGGTTTTTCCATTGGATTTTCGACTTGAAAAAGGTGGTCAAGCTGAAACACAAATTGATTTTTTAGATAAGCGAATATGTTTTCCATCGTTATTTTACTAATGATTCAATTGAAAAAAAATCAATTTTGGATTGTTTATAATTTCTGATTCTGTTCATAACTGCGTTTCCATTATGGGAACCATCCGAATTGGTATTTCCTTCAATAGTCTCAATGATATCACCGTTAACCGCAGTTATAATTCCGGTATGAAACCAATCGTTTGGCGTTTTTTGAATAAGAAAGACATCTGCAGGTTTTATCAGTGCAGGATTAGTCCTTGCAGCCTGATAACGTGTCAATATCTTTTTTTGAAGACCAATCGTACCAACAGTATCACAGCTGTAGGTTAGCGGCATCAGGGTTTTAAAATTTTTGTTATGAATAGAAGCAGCCTGATCAATAATTCCCTGTACAAAACCCATACACCAAAACCATTCCGCTCCTTCATGTCCATCCATATAACTTCGTACCCATGGTCCGGAATTACTTTGGTTGTTGATTACAAGTTCAAAAGGACGATTTTTAAGATGGTTTTTAGCAGTATTCAGAATTAATTCTCTCAAATTATTGCCTGATATTGGATCTTCAAACGCTCTTTTGAGTGGAGTTACGAGTTTATTGAACAAGGTTTGATCTACAATTCCGGTTTGTGGCAAGCTGTTGAATTTTTGAAAATTCAGCACTGCTTTTTCAGTTGCCGGGCCAAAATCGCCATCGATACCCGTTCCTGTTCCTGAACCTGGATTTTGCATAGCAAATAAGTTAAGCCAGGACTGAATTTTTTCAATATCCTTTTTGTTGTTATTTGCTCCTTTTCTTTGTTGTGTTGCTTTAATAAGCAGTTCTTTTTTGTAGAATATTTTTTGCATGATTTAAGTTTTTTGAGTCTATAAAAATTAGTTATAGTTTAGAATCAGGAAAAGTGTCAATTGTAATACGAGGTGGTTTTAGGTGAATACATTTTCTATTGTGTAGAATCATTTAATACTTTATTTAATTTGAATTCTTAGTCCTTCTGTATTTGACCACATCGAAAATTTATGTTTTCCTCTAGTATAGGTAATCTCTTCGTTTTGTTCCCTCATCGACTTTTTTTCAGGTTTTCCGAACTTGTTAATGAGGGAAGTAAATAACTCATGGATGAACTTATAAAAATCGACAGCAAATTCCCCTGTTTTATAATAATCAAAATGCACACGGATCACTTCTAAAGGTTCATTCTCAAAGAACCAAAAAAGGGCATTTAACTTATGATGATCTCTTTTTCCTTCTGTTTTGTGATCTACCCATGCGCTGTAAAGAAGGGTTTTCTGCTGTTCACTTTCAGTGTTGCTGGTTTCAGGCTCCCCTAATGAATTTGCTACTTCTTTAAACTCTAGTCCTGATGTAATCCCAACAAATGAAAATCCGCTTTTATCATCGTAATTTAGCTGGCTAATCAGGAACTCTTTTAGTTCGTTCAGATCCTTAAATTCTTTAATCCACTCCATCTTTTTTATGTTTAAGGTTATTCAATATTTGTAATGCTTTTTTCGCATAGTCGTTTTCAGACTGAATTAAAGCTGTAAGGATTTTTTCTGCGTCGGAAAATGTATTTTTTTCCTCCAGATAAAGTAATGCTTTGTAATAAAGTGCTTTGGGATGTTCCGGGTTGAAATTCAATACATAATCAAGCTCACTTATTGCCTGATCCTGTTGTTTTTTGCTAATTAGGAGTATGCTTTTATTGATTCTGACTTTGTGATTCATGTGATTGATTTCTAGTATTCTATCCCAATAATCGATGGCAGTTTCAGTATCGGATAAACTCATGGATATTGTGGCCCCAAGCTCAAGAGACAATTCCCAAAAAGGGTTGTGAATCAAGCTGTTTTGAATAGTAGTCTTTGCAAGGCCAAAATTCTGGTTCTTAAAATGAGTAAAAGCTATATAATACAAAATTTCTGCCTCGGAGCCGTTTTGCCCTAAGGAACTGTGCAGTAAATCCAAGGCTTCCTTATATTTTTCAGTTTTAATTAAAATTTTGGAAAGTTTTATTTTAAAAGATACCTGATGATTAATTGTCAGAATTATGGTTTGTAGCGTATCTATCGCTTTTTGGAGCTGATTAGTGTACTCATAAAGTGAAATCAGACTTTCCCATGCTTGTATATTTGTTTTTTTTATTTCGATACTTTCGAGGTAGAATTTTTCCGCATTATCAAATTGGTTCTGTTGCATTAGGCTGTGACCTAAATTCAATGCATAGGTTTCGTTTTCTGATTGATTAAATGCTTTTCTGAATAATTCTTCGGCATCTTTAAATCTTTTTTCATGAAGGTACAAAAGCCCCAAATTGTTCAGCGTAGTGGTGTTACTTGAATCCAGGTTGAGTACTTCCATGTATTTATTTTTTGCTTCAGCAAAATTATTGTTCAGAAAATGTACTACTCCTTGATTATTGATTTCTTTAGTATCGGTTTTCATAATGAATAAATTATAAATTAATCAAAAATGTCATCTTTGATATCAGAGGCTAAGTCTTTGGCCATGTCAATTACATCCAACTCAGGATAAATCACCTCAATGTCATCAAAAGACAGGTCAAATGGTTCGCCTTCCCTGTAATGAATTGGGAACACCAGACCAAATTGAATGTCTGGACCCCAACTGAAAGAAGCAAGATTATGTCTCCAGGTTTCAGAAATAGAGAACCATCCAATTCCTAAACTTGCACGGGCAAACGCATTGATGTCAAAAGTAAATTTTGGATTTGCAGTTACATGACCTTCAGCATCCAATGCCAGTCCTGTTTGAGGACTCCAATTCACGTCAACCGAAGCACCTGCTTCACCTTCAAGGCCTAATGTTCCTGCCAATTCAATTCCTCCAGATAAACTTGCAATACCAATACTTAAACCCAATCCTAAATCACCATGCATGGTCAGACCAGCATCAGCCGGAATGACAAACTCACCATGACCAGCAACAGTTGTTTCTTCTTCGTGTTCCGGATTATAGGTGATTTCCGCAGATAAATTTCGTAATTGACCTGGTCCGAATCCGGCTGTAAAATCCAGACCTCCGCTTGCCTGTGCAACCAATCCAAGACTTCTTGGTCCGAGTGGTATTGCAAACAGCGGAATTTCGATAGTTGGCACCGTAAATAAATTTCGGTCAAATTGCTTGCGAGGGAATACATCGTACGTATCAGTTGCTAATCTGGCAGTTACTTCCATTTCGCCGTTAGGCAAGAATTTCACTCCCGCAGTAGCCGCGAGCCAAGGCGTTAGTTGGAGGGTTAATGTTCCGCCGCCATAGACTCTCATCATATCGTCAGGTTCACCTGTTGGCTGACCGTCTTCGCCAATGGCTCTGTTGGTAGCTCCCACATTTACTGAGCCGCTGAGCATTCCTCTTGAATAATCAGCAGAACCTGTAAGTGTTAAAGCACCATTTTCATACGAAACTGTCAATGATGAATTAATTCCCGGAATATTAGGCTGAGCCGTACCCGAAACATTTATACTGTACTCTTCATCTCCGTTTTGTTTCGAAATTGTAGCGGATACACTTCCGCCCCTGATTCCGGGAATATCATCTTTTAACTGAAATTGACCTCCAATTGAGAACCCTTCTTCACTATAAGTTGCCTGCATTGTTCCGCTTCTTATACCTGGGATATCCAGTTCAGCCTCACCTGATGCAGAAAATGTGTTTTCGCTGTAACTTGCCTGTATGGTTGCACTTTTCACTCCTCTTAATGTTCCTTCCGGAATACCAATTCTACCTCCAATTGTCCAAATATTATCTTTGTATTCCACATTTATTTCTGCAGGATTGAACAAGGTGCTGTCAAAATTAAACGCACCTTCCAAAGCAAATCCATTTGCCATGGAAGCGGCTGCCTGAACATGACCTTTACCAACATTGTTTATGCCAAAATCAACCCTGCCCGCAACTCCTAATCCGTTGGTTCCAAAAGATACTTCCAGTGAAGCATTTTCAATTACAAAAGGCGATGGAAAATGGAATTCATCTGCGGTAAATAATTTTCTTAATCGAACGCCGTCACCATCAATTACGATATCAATATCGGCATCACTAATTAATGGAACTGTTGGTAGTACTTTTCCTTTACCTGCAAATCCGGCCTGACTAAGATCCATTTCGTCGATTCGGATCGGACTCATTCCGGGTAATCGCAAACTCTGGAAAACCCCTCCGGTGCCTGAAACAGCATTATCAATAGTACTTTGCTTGTCTATGTAAAAAATGTAGGTATTAGGAATTTGTATTAAATTCCATGTCATATTAGGATAAGAAGCAGAAACTTTGTTTGCAGCCCCTCTGCCATCAGATGCTTTATAAGCATCAACTTTTAGGGTTAAATTTTGAAAATCGGGGCGTTCAGTCAAATCTACCCTTGGAAGCCAATTGGCCACAGGATAACGATTACCTGCCGGGATATTTAATCGCTGACCGCCATTTGGAGAAATGAATAAGGCAGGATCATCTTCGGTACCCATTCTTCTCATTTCATCTCCTGAAAGTGCTTCAATTTTATTAAGGTGCTGTCCTTGTGTAATTTCGTTATATGACCAGAATCTATCTGGAGAACCGGAACGTGTTGGAAGATCAAAATCATAATCTAAAAATGAAATGTTAAATCCACCATCCAAAAAAAGATTAACATATTGGTTTCCTCTTCCCGGACGAGCCGGTAAAATAGGTTTTTCAGGTCTTGATGGATCTTGGTAATAAGCAGAATTGAATACATCAAAGGCCTCCCGAATTCTACGGTTCATTTCCCATGCAATGGATGATCCCGAGCTGCCATTTGCAGACGCTTCCAATAACTCGTAATTAGCGACAGTATCCTGACCGCCTAATTGGTGTTCAACAATATGGTCAATTTGAAACGTAGTTGCATTTTTGTCCCTGTCCCAAATTGGCAATTTTGTTAATCGTAATAATTCCTCCCGCTTTCCAAAAATATTTAAATCAGGTTTTCTTATTCCTTTGAAGAAATAAACACGATCGTTTTCATTTTCGGTTCGGCTGTAACCACCGCTTCGGGTTGCTTCACTTATTTTGGCTTCTAAAAGACGGTTTGCCTGTGCTTCAGTTCCGGTATTCCAATTTCCGGTTTGATCCGTATCGCGAGCTCCGGCAGGAACATTTAGTGGTTTGGTGAACAAACGTCTGTTTCTTGCCTTAAACTCAGATATACTTATATTAGGCAATGCCAACTGTTTAGAAGTTGTGTTAATACGGTAAACAAACCCATCTTTTGTATAGCTGAATTCGCCGTTTGATTCTTCTACCGGAGTAACTCCTGTTGGAGGTCTTGTTGCACTGCCAGCAGCAGCCGAAGGAGGGGTGGGCGTTTTCTGAATCATTTTGCATTGAACTGAACTAGCTCCCTGTTGAACAGTATGAGTTAATTCGTGTGCCAAAAGATGTTTTCCATCTGTTGAGTTCGGGTTATATTTGCCTTCATTGAAATAAATGTCATTACCGCTGGCAAATGCCTGTGATCCCAATTCTTTGTTCATTTGAACAGCGTTTGAATCGTTATGGATTTTTACGCTGCTGAAATCCGCACCAAAGCCAGACTCCATTTCGTTTTTTACCGGACCTGAAAATGAAGAGCCACCACCTTTGCTATTGTTTAAGTTGCTTTCGAGATTGGAATTATCGCCAGGATTTGCATCAGCAGCCGCACTCATCTGAAGTTCTTTTTCTTCTTCTTTTGCCTGAATTTCCTCTTCTTCTTTTTTGGTCTGTACCTCATCTTCAGATTTTTGCTGAATCAATGGCTTAGGAGCAGGGAATTTTTCAGCAGTCTTATTTTTTTCCGGAGTAATGTTTTCTATTTTATTCTGGATGGTTTCTTCTTTCTCTGATTTTAATTGTACAACAGGTGTAATATTTTCGGACAATGCTTTTTCCTGAACCATTTCTTCTCGTTTCTGAACTTCATTTGATTTTTTCTGAATTATTGGCGAAGGATTGAAGAAAGATTCTGCTGAGGTGTTTTTTTGATTAGAAACTATTTTATCGGCAATAGTGTCAGCTTCAGCTTCGTACTTATCATTCGATTTTCCGATATTAAGCTTTGCCTGTACGCCAAAAAAATCTTCACCCTGTCTTGAATTAAAGGCAGAGGGATTTGAAGAATTTGGTTTGGATTTTGGGTTGAATGCTGGCATTTAGTTTAAAATATGCTGATTGTACCACTTAGTTTTGGATTCTTTTTGCTGTTGTTTATAACCATTACTGTTACTTTAAAGAACAAACGGTCATCTTTTGTTGTAACTTTAAAAGGTTGATTTTCGGGTTTACCGTTAACATCAAATCGGCGTGTAGGGCTATTAACTTTTCCGTTTTCCGGATGGATAACAATATGATAGTGTTTCTCGTTGTTGGGGTGTGGGCCTGCCCATTTTGCTGTTGCAGTAATACTAAAATCTCCTTTTGAGCAAAAAGTGCCGTCTAATGTTTTTTGATCATCAATATTAAATGTTCTTCCAAGTTGTGGTAAAGCAGTTCCCTCACCACACGGATTTCCACGCAAGTTTCCTGCCTTGATATCATCCAGACGCCCCATGGTTTGTACTCCAACTACACCATCATAGGTGAGTTTGTTATCGCTTTGGAATTCGAGTACCGCTTGCTTTGTTTCGTTGCCAAAATCACTATCTGCACCAAATTTTGGAAGCTGATATCCAAGATCCATCAATCCTTCCTGAACTTTTCTTACGGGCTCACCTTTTGATCCGATAGTAAGATGATCTAAATTATCATGGGCTTGTTCCAATTTATATTCATGTTGGAATTCTGGCGCTTCCAAATCTTCTGAACCACCATTTTGAATAGATGATTTTTGAACGGTTCCGGTTTTTTTTGCGGCACCGGTTTGCTGAATCGTATGGGTTAACTCGTGTGCCAACAAATGTTTTCCTTCTTTTGATTCGGGATTATATTTTCCTTTGTTAAAGTACACATCGCTGCCATTGGTAAAAGCCTGGGCGCCCAATTCCTGACTCATTTGAATAGCATTGGTATCTGTATGAATTTTTACATTGCTAAAATCGGCACCAAAACCTGATTCCATTTCTTTCTTGGTTTTCTTGCCTAAACCTTCACCGCCACCTTTTGAGTTGTTGAGTTTTCCTTCCAGCTCATTGTCCTGAGTTTCACTTTCGAAAGCTTGTTCTTTCTTCTGAACGGGCTTTTCTTCTTCTTTTTTATCTTTTTTCTGAACTTCTTTTTCACAATCGTCGCACTTGGCCTGGATTGACTCTTCCTTTTCATCTTTCTTCTGAACTGGCTTTTCTTCTTCCTTTTCCTTTTTCTGTATGGGTTCTTTTTCTTCTTCTTTCTTTTGAATAGGCTCTTCTTCTTTTTTCTCCGATTTTTTCTGAACTGGTTTTTCCTCTTCTTTTTTATCGGATTTTTTTTGTACAGGTTCTTCTTCCTTAATGTCCTTGGCCTGAACAGAAGTAATGGTTTCTGAAATAGGTTTTTGCTGTACCTCTTCTTTTGATTGTAAAAGTCCGCCGACAGACGAATTATTATTTACCACTTTATCAGCTACATGATCTGCTTCAACCTCATATTTATCTCCAACCGTACCAGTTTTTAGCTTTTTTTGAATTTTGGGTCCAAAAAAGCTGGAACTATCTGTACTGTTTGGTTTTCGTTTTTCAAATGCTCTCATAACTATAAAATTTTACCATTGGGTATAAATTAATTTTTCTATCCACGCAATCTTGATTATATTAATATTCCACGGAATTTTTTCAAGTAAGAGATCTTGTGTTTTTCGTTCGATATTCAACTTTGGATTTGATTCGCTCAAGTCCAATTTGCCTTCTCTTTGAAGAAATTCGGTTCTTACAATCTCAATAGAAGTATTTTTTAATGCCGACCAGTGTTCAACAACAGAAAGCAGCATTTCTTCTACCTGTTTTTTGTGTTTTTCTTCAATCCTGATTTCTCTTCGTATAGATTGCTGTATTGGAATTCCACATAAAAATTTCTCAAAAAGCATGGTGTTCTCATAATCATTTTCTTTTTTTGTGGCAGCATAGTGCAAAATATGCGCAGCTAATTCTTTATTTGTAATAATGTTATTATCGTCAATTAAATTGCAACTTTTCAGCATTTCTTTTATAAAGGGATGCAAAATGATTAAACCAGCATTTTGTACATAAAATGATTTAAGGTTGTTTTTTTCTTCTTCTTTAAAATCATATTTGTCTTTCATTTCCGACTCTTCATTTAATTTATGATAGAGTGGATAATCATATGATAATTGATTGTCTTTGCTGTTAATTTCTGGGTGCGATTCTTTTTCTAAGATGTTTTTATTCTCAATTATTGTAAAATCTGTATTTTTAGCTGACTTGTTATTTTTTGAATTAAGATAATCTTTATTCATTTTTTCAAATTCAACATCACTTATATCTACTGGAAATACAGCTTTTATACTTTGTATGAAAAGTTGAAAAAACAGCTTTTCTGATAAAAGGATAGTTTCGTTTTCATGATAAAACAGGACAAGGTTTCGGGTATTTTCAATCGGTAAATCAAAGATTAGCCGCCAGAAAGAAGTCTTAAAATTGTGTGGGTTTTTGTCTAAAAATTGGATTAAATTATTTTTTGATAATGATTTTTGCTGATTTTCTGAGTGAAAAAGAGTAGAAGCAAACATGGAAATTTGATAATTAGAAAACTGATTTATAATTCTTTGTTGAATGTTTTTCTGCTGAATTAATTTACGAAACGGAATTTTGAAAACATTTCTTTTAAGGTTTTCAAAATTCATTTCTTCAAAAAATACAATTTCATCCTCCTTTGTAATCCACCAGGGCATGCTTCCGTTCTGTATAAAATAAAGCAAAGTTTTGATCTCTTTGTCATGTGATGAAATAGTATGTAATTCTGAATTATTTTCACTCTGTTTTGTTCCTTTTTTGAGGTCGCTTAATGTCTTTTGAATCTCTTTTTCAATTTGATTTTTTATATCTTTTTTTTCTTCATTATTATAAAGAAAAACATCAGGTTTATCTGTATTTGAATTAATCGAAATTTCTAATTTTTCAATCTGAATTATTTGATTTTCAGCATTTTCTAAAAGATCAAATTGTTTTTCCAAAATCGGGATCAGTTCGTTTTGTATGAACACAGCAAGGTTGTTCTTAATAGAATTAGCCAGCACCATTGAAGGGGTGTCTATGTCTAAAAAAACTTTTTGGATGCTATGTTTATTTTTAGTCATTTTAGTTGTTTGATTAAATTTTTTTTGTATTTTTACAATTCACAGAGTATGTGTTTACTGGGAACAAGTAAAAGCAATCGGAAAAATATTGAGAAGAGCAGTAACAGACAATGATACAGCACAGAACAAGAAAAAGAAGAAAGTAATCTCCCCTTTAAAAGCTTCAAACCCGCTAGCAGAATGGTTTGAAGCTTTTTCATTTCTATCACGTTATCTTTATGAAATTGCCTGCTGTTGGTTTTTGTAAATAGAATTCTGCCTGTGTAGCGTATTGATTAAATACTCCAATCAATAAGTTTACATTGATATTTAAAGTAGATTCAATATGAATACTGAATTTACTGGTTTTTACTTCGTTATGTAATTTTTTTCTCAATATCATAAATTGGACTATTTCATCACTAGTCTTGTTCATATTCGCCAAATAATGTTTTGCCATGGTACTGTTAACCCAATTTCCGTTTGTCCAGTCACCTCCAATATAAAAATTAGTGGTTTGTGTTTTGGTATTAACTCCAAGTCTTGGATCTGCACTTATGATGTCTCTTTTAATGGCCTGGAGCACATTTAATACTCTTGTATCAGGTTGATTGGCCGGAATGTTTTCAAAATCGTTAAGTGTTACAACGTATCTTTTGTACATAGAAATAAGGGGATGTTTTCTCAATTTGTTTCTAAGAACTTCCCATTTTCTCCAATCTTCATTAAATGCTCCAAAATTGTCATCGTCTTTATTGACAGGATCATAATTGCTATGAATTTTTCGATACACATTTTGATTGTGTGCATTAATAATTGAACAGGTAATACCAGTAGTAAGATATATTTTACCGTTTCTTGTAATTCCGGTTTCTGTAAATTTATATACAGGACTTGTCGATTTTTGTGTAATATCCTGAACTTCAAATTCAAATTTGTCTTTATCCAGTTTCATGATTTTAAGCTTTTTTTCTTCCTCGCTAAAATCAAACAAAAGCCCTGTCGGAAATTGAGTGTTGAGTGTTTCCATCACTACATGAAGCCTGCGTATATAGACATCAGTCAAAGGAATTCTAATAATAACCGGAGCATTGATTAAATTAACACCATTGATACTGTATTTTCGAACATTAAGAATATAATGCGTCGGCATCGCTGTAGTGTTGCTTGGTGATCCTTTAATACTTCTCGATAAATTATTTATGTATTTTAAGGAGCTAATCCATGGATATGTACACTTTGTTATGGTACAGCAGCCTAATCCGCTGTCCTGATTTATTTTTCCTTCAATAGCAAAATCGGTTAGGAGTGTAGTTCCTGATTTAAGCAGTAATAATGTTCCTCCTTTTTTTACACCGGCTTTATGTTCAAACGAATAATTAGTGTTGAATAAGATTTTTAAATCCGCAGCATTTTCGACAATATCCAATATATAGAAATCAAAATCCAATCCGTGTTCTATTCTTTTTGAATTTAAAAATGCCTTTACATCATCAACACTGTCATTTAAATAGCCTTCTATTCTGTAAAAATCATAATCATCTGTGCAATAACCAAGTGGAGCTTTGATATAATCATTGTTTACCAGATTTGTGGTATGATAGCTGAAATTGGTCTGATGAATGTAAAGACTGCTTTTTTCAAAATCCCACGCATGTAATAAATTGTCATCGACATTGTAATAATACGGAACTGATTTAGTGCCTAATTTGCCCACTGTTTTTGATGGAGTAATTTTAATACTGTTGGCAGTTACCTGATAATTATCTAAAATGCTTTTGAGTCTTTGTATTAAACTATCAAAATGATTGAAAGTTTTGTTTTGATGATCTAAAATAGGAGCTTTGTAAAATTGATGTCTGTAATTTTTAAAGCGATTATTTTCCTCTACAATTCCTAAAAACAAATGTTTAGGAAATGAATTGATAGCAGGACTACACTCAGATTTAATCTGGATGAAAAGATCTTTCAATTCTTTGTATGTCGCTACGACATCTTTTAATAAATCGTATCGATAATGAATATCAGTTGGAATATTGTTTGGATTAATTGTAAGCAATTCATTGATTTTACTTATAATACCTGAAAGGTGTACGGAATAACCAAAAGACGAAAGTACAGTTGTTAAATTAGTAATTAAATCAGTTCGAAAAGAACCATCGTTGACAACTGCACTAAAAAGCTGTCTGATTTGATTGATTGTTGCAGTACTATTGAATGTTGGAATTACTTTTTTAACTCCTAATTCGTCAAGCGAGCTGTATTTTTCGAAAACATCATATTTGTTATACAGAATGTCCCTTTCTGAAGAACCATTTTTACCAATAATGATATTTGCCGTATCTTGGCTAACAACGAGTACCCTCAATTTAAAAACTTCTTCGCTGCCTTTGTTGGAACAATCAATTTCGTCGCATAAAGAGGCAGTTTTGGTGTAATGTTCCAAATATAAAAGAACCACATGGCTTTCTAAATCAGTAAAATTGGTCAATGGTAATTCATCATTTTCCAATGTTTTTTCAGGCAGCAATTCCCACATCGGAAGTATTACATTTGAATTATCTAAAAAATGGGCGTAATTTCCTTTGTCGTTTTCAAATGACTTATAGATTTTATAATCCGTTTTTTCAAAATCAATCGTGAACAATTTTTGGTTGATAAGGGTTGCCACAGCTTTATCTGTTTCATTTTTCAACTTTATCAAATCGCCGTCAGTTGTAATTCCGGTTCCCTGTGTTATCATTACGGTATCATAATCAGCATTGGTAGAAACTTTGAAGCCACAGGCAATTCCGGTTCCGGTAAGAAATATTCTGTCCAATCGATTTTGGTCATCAAAATAGTCGATAGTTTCATTAAGCTGATAGTGTGTTAACATCTGATCTGCTACATAACTATGATAATGTCCTGTAATGCTGGTAAGTTTTGTTGCCATGACCTTTGTATTTTTATAATGTTCCTAAATTTGTTCTTCCTAAAACTATTTTTCCTGAAATTTCTTCCTCTTCATCTTTACAATTGTACAGTGTTCCTGTTGGATAAATAGAATTTAATTTTGTTAATGATTTGATGAAATCTGGTAATGCATCTTGTTTACTTTGAGTTTTGTCCATTAGGAATTTCCTGAAATCTCTTTCAAAATCCATCAAGTCATTGTCTGTGGGTACGATATGATCCTTTCGATAGCCAATCCAGCATATTTTACCCAAAATGTGCGACGGAATTTCCTGTCGGATTACATCTTCGGCAAAATTCCTGAAGTCAACATCGGCGAAACGATAGGTATATCCCGGTAAAACAACGCTGATTTTAAATGAGTACGGATTTGGTAGACAACAGTCTTCCGAACAATCTTCGATGCAGATTGGCATGTAATATTCCTCAGCAATACCTTCTTCGGGTGTCGGAACCAAAAGGATGTGTTCTACCAGAAAAACACCTTCATCGCTGAATTCTTCCTTGAAAAATTTCAAAAGATCCAGCATGGCTGTTTTTACTTCTTCCAATGTCAGATAGAGTTTGTAGTGTCGTGCAATGATGCGGTCAGGATTGTCAATATCATCCACAAATTCTGGATTGACAATGTGAAAGGAATATTCGTGTGTGTCCGATTCTATCACTTCAAAAGTGTCTATAACTGTATCCTTAAAAGCAATTCCTTTCTCTCTGTTTTCGATGATTTTTTCAAAAGCATGCGCAATTTCCTTTTCGCTGGTTTCGTAGATTTTCAGGATCGAAAAATACATTTCGTTTATGGCAGTTGATTGATTTGGATAATCTTCGGTAGCAGTGAGGATAATTTTATTGGAGCTGTTTCGGATTCTCCATCGAAACATATTCGGAAGCACGCTCGGGCTCGGATCATAAATCTGAACAAACAAATTAGAGATGTTTTTTCTCTTGATTCCTCTTTTACCGGTAACTGAATTTTTATCACCCTTGATTCCCAATAAACCGGCAATTCTATTTTCCAGGCCTGTAACATTAAACGTGTTCCATAAATTGGATGAAGACTGATTGAAATAATTAAATCCGCTGCCTCTTTTGCCGCTTATAATATCGTAATTGATTAAAAAATCAGACTTGTTCTGTAATACGATTTCGTCGGATGAAGCACCATATAATGATTTCATCAGGAAGGCATATTCTGCAAACCGTTCTGCAAACCGTGCAATCAGATGATCTTTCATTTGATTTTGTCTTTTGATGGAATCGTCTAAATGACTAAATAATAACTCATCTAATTTTTCTTCGCTTGACGCCAAATAAGCTTCGTTCACTATTTCCTCAAAACCTGTCATATCTGTAATGGCCTGAGTGAAATAAGTATTCGAAAGCTCATTATTGATAGAAAGTATTTCTTTGATATTGCTGAGATGTTTAAAGTAACTGGCCAAAATCTGATCAAAAAACAACAAGTATCCTTTCAATTGTTTGGCTTTAGCTTTTCGTTCAGCACCCGCTGCTTCTGATAAACCGATTTCTCCGATCCCATAATTTTCCGGAAAATTATTGGTGATACTGCTGTAAAAATCCGATTCTGTACTTTTACCCTGAGGCAAACGAATTTCACGGTTTTGAGCCGCTTTTTGCTGAGTGTAAGCAAGATCTTCCTTTAAATCTTCCATATATTTTTTTGCCTTTGTTTTATTAACCGTAACAGGCAGAACTC
>Ga0247810_10000605_pt1 | contig 34260 bp, 30 predicted proteins | sample UWRJL119311C1_FD_179918 | JGI IMG/M metagenome (GOLD analysis project Ga0247810, IMG submission 179918) | Plant litter microbial communities from Arlington Agricultural Research Station in Wisconsin, United States - UWRJ-L119-311C-1 | ecosystem: Environmental > Terrestrial > Plant litter >... | reverse complement strand
CGATATCTACGCCTGTTATAACAACCCCCCATCCCCTCCCCCATCTTCTAAGCTCCTGCGCAAGTGGTAAACTAAAACTAACTCCATATCCTAGTGGTTATGGCTTGAACCCGCCTGCGCTGGTCAACATCTACCACACTCCCAACACCACCATGCTATTTCTCCATGAGTACGGCGACACGGACGAGTACAACTGGTTCGCGGCCAACGGCTGCACCACACAAAAGCCACTCCATATGTGTATCGCGGCCATCGACCCGGACTACAGGCACAAGTTTCAAGCTATCAAAGTTATTCTCGAACAGGCATTCAGCTATACATCCTGGTTCCCCTGCAAGCTCGAAGTCATCGACTCCATGCTTATCGAGGCAGATGCCACTCCCGACATTCCATGTTCGGGCATACTCAGGCCGGTGAAAGACCCGTGGAGAGTGGGTGTTGTGCCCGATGGAGCACCTAGTACGTACCCTGCAAGCCATCAGAGAAGGAAGTGAAAGCTGACCATGACTACAGATTGGCAGTGGGAAATGCCGTCCTTTCAAACCCGAGCAATCCAGCTAGCAGCGGATGTTGAGCCACATGGGCCGTTCATCGACGCTTTTCGAGCAGCTATGGAAGTTGCGCTATGCAAGTCCTTCGGGCCCAATCAGACGACATGCTTGGATGGAGAACCGCAGTATAGGGCGGGAAGACTGAGTTCGTAGTCCGACTCCGGTCTGTTGGATTCTACCTGAAAATGCGATGTCTAAATCGGTTGAGACAAGCAAACCTCGTTCAGAACCAGCGGACTCTTGATAGCCTTGCAGCAAACAGATGCCTAGGACGTTGTCTTGTTATGTCAGATTAGGTGGCCACCACCCATTCCAATAATCCAGGCTGTGTACTTCAGTAGGGTTCTTGCAACTCTTCTCTCCTTGATCAAGTGCTACGAGGAATGTGATGTTAAGGTTAGATTTCATAACGTGGTTGGTTGGTGCCTTCGAGCTCTCTACGTCTTTTAGCATAGAGGTACCAAAGTGTTTCGCACTGTAGACCCCAGGACAGAAGAGGTAGAATTTGCGCAGAGTGGTGGCTGTTTTACTGACAAGAGTGGAAGAAAGGTCTGCTTGATATTGCAAAATAGTCACACTTTTTAGTACCTTTTCCAATGGACATGGAATGATGTAACATGCCAAAATAATATGTTTACTTGATTCGTTCAGATAAATGTATCATTGGACTGCCATAGCAAAGTCCTCACAATGCTAAAGTAATTACCTCGTAGCCCGCCGGCAAAATTTTAGGTAAGAGCTGAGTTTCCCCCCAATGTATGCATTGGCTATATTATAACATGAGTCATTGTCTGTAAAGCTTCCTACCACAATCCCATCCGTCCCATCCAATCCATTCCTGCTTGGGTATCAAAATCCGCTCCCATATTATGCCATTTGCTTGTAATCCAGAATGCGAGACCACCAATTACCCCAAAGCTTCCGACTAACTGGAGTGCATACAGGGCTCTTATTTTCATTTCTTCGTTAAGTTGCAGTAATCCTAGAGGATCCTGGGGGTTAAGTCCTCCATTTCTGACTATGCCATTGCCGCCTCGACGCGAGTAGGTGCCCTGCCTTACCGTGTCACCGTGGACGCCAAATATCGAAGAAGAGCCAGATGATTGAGGCCGTCGTGCTTCTGACAAAGGTATGATAGTTCCATCCTGCACGCACTCTCCCAATCTTTCGGTGAGCCAGATGGCACGATCAGCTTTGGCGAGCTCGTCATAGCGCTTTCTCTCGTTCTGCAGACTACGCTGTAGGTCAGATGCCCAGTTTGCTAGCCGTACCTGGGCAATTTTCTCTTCTCGCTGGGTGTGGTCTGAAATTCTTGCTAAAGCGTAGGATGTTGTTCCACCGAAGGGTGCAGTGACATTGGAACCCGAACAAATGAGAGATCTTGGCTGGCTAAGGGGTTGGTGAAGCGACTGTGGTATAGAGCTTGGTCCTTCCGAGCTGCGCCACTGGATGAACTTCTTTGCTGCGGAGTGTCGGAGCCAAGAAACGGTGTCACGCTCGAAGACTTGTGATACAAGGTAGGTGAGCTCTGAAGGCAGGAGCGGCTGTACATAGTCAGGCGACATGAGTAGAGATGCATCCATAGTGTCTTCATCTTTAGATGGGTGTGTGGAAATCGCATACGGCGCACTGAGACTAGTTGTGTGCGGAGATAAGCCAATTGGGAATGTTCGGATGTTATTCGCTGACAACTCGCTTGTAATGTTGTCCTTTAGTTCTGCTAGATTTTCTGGAGAGAGTGTGTCTGATCTCGCTACCAGTGGGATGATATTGGTGAAGAGGGCCAGACGCTTTAGATAATCAACGTCAATAGATTTTACTCCTGCAGGAAATTAGTGAGATATCCAGACGCGGTTCATGGGCACTCACTTTGTGAAAACAAGTAGAAGACCAGATCAACCTGTGTTCCACCATTCCCACTTAGCATGCTGACCATATCTCCATCGCTCATATCTTGTACTGATGCAGCTTTTTGCAACTGGGACTCGACATAATCTACTACTGGCACTATAGACTGCATACACTGCTTTCATTAGCAAAGGTCAAGTGCAGATGGAGAATACCTACGGAAGTTTTATCTCCATAACCAGGGGTATCAACAAAACATAAATTCCTCTCCAGAACCGAATCGCCCATGCTCTTTCTTCTTCGCAAAACCCGACTTTCTTCTAGATCTGACCACCACGCTGGATATGCTCTTGTACTTGCGTAAATCTCCGTAATATCGGTTGTTGCTTGCAAATCTGCACTTCCACTTCTTGACTTTGACCTTGAACTCTTCCTCGATTGTGGTACAGAGGTTGAGCTTGGATTAGTGATCAAAGGGTCGACATGAACAATATCCTCACAGGTCTGCACAATTGCTTTGATCAGAGACGTCTTACCAGTTCCTATAGTTGTCAGTGTTATGCCGCGTATTTCTGAATTGAGCAACTCACCAGTGTCACCAGCAATAAGTACTTTCAGCCTCCCCATGTATTTCCCCTTTTCGGTAAACGGTCGCCTGCTAGGCATTCTAATACTAGGCATGACTAGTTGCGGAGCACTCCCACTATCCATTAGATTCACGTTTATCTCCCGTTCGTCTTCTCCACTTGATATGATAGCTTGACTTGTATTCTCATCTGTCTCAGAGCCAGCATCGGAATTCCCTCTCGAGTCTGGACCACTTAAAGCCGAAAGAGGTCCCGGGGAAGTGCAAGAGAGCGGCGTGAACGGCCTAGATAAAGTGACCTGAGACGAACGTCGCTGATGGGACGGTGATACATTTCTGCTCATATCCTTCGAGGATAGAGAGGGCGAATCCGGCCCATCATCTGAGATTTCCCCAGCAGATATTGCCAGTTTTCTCTTCCAATTTTTCCTAGCTCTCCGAACACTATCGTCGCCATCGTCACTATCGTGAGATAAGGAGCTTATCGTTGTTTCCAGGCTCTCCACCCCGTAATTATGGTCCTTCGGAGACTCGCGTTGCTTTGGGTGAATTGCAGGCGACGTAGCCGGAGGTGATGCGTTTCTGAAAGAGTCTTCGTTCGCAAAGAAGCAAGTCATCTGCGGAAGGTTGTTCGGTCTGGCAAGAGGGGTCGGCTGGTTATCGTTGAAGCTGGTGGTCCGAGACCGCCCAGCTGCAGTCTCGTCCCCAGGCGGCGGACGCATGTTTGATAGAAAGTCAGGCAAGCAGGCCGATCACAGAGAAGCTGCGGCAATGGAGGTATTGTACTGAGTATATCAGGAAGATCGTGGGATTCAATAAACTCTTGGTATGTTGTTTGTTGAGGGAGTCGGTCGTGCAACGGTGTATAGGTAGATTAGATGATGGGTAACCCCGCAGCTGGAGCAATACACACGGATGCCTGTAGTGGAGAGAGAGACGCGCATAATACATACAGTAGCTGTTCTAAGCAGCACCAACACCAGCCACCCAGTCACCAGCCACAAACCCACTGAAGATGCCTAGTACTACTGTAAGTACACTGGTACAGAAATCATAGTAATAATAGTAATAATCAGCACGCTACTCTACTTCCAAGAGGAGGCGGAGGGTGGAGGCGGAGGCGGAATATCTTGCAGCCTGAAGCGTCAGGCCTCCAGCTATTTTCAGTGCTCGACTCCTTCAGTTCCTTTGGGCGCGCATAGCCGCTTCCAATTCCCCCACCCATTGCTCATCAACACCCAATAATATCTCCCTCATACCGTCAGACCCAAGCCGACGATCCTGCCTCAAATCACTCTTCAAGCGACAAGTCGCCAGCTTTCCTTCCTGTCTTCACAACGGCTTCATTACACGGGTCAAGAGACGCGTTAGCTATTTTAGAGAACCTCTGTACCCCCGCCTCCCTGCTCTTCGACCCGCGATTTACCAACACTCCAAAACCAGAGCCCAGTCTACCGTTTCGCACATTTCCTCCATCACCGACAGCCCTGCGCCTGCCATACGCTCTTCCTAGCACGATCAGTATCCAGAACCTCGACTCAGACGAGCCAACCGGAGATATGGATAAGAGACACCCAAGTTCGTTCCAGCAGCTGGAAAAGCTAGGAGAAGGAACTTATGCTACAGTACGTCCGGTGATTCGGGGTGGTGGTGTGTTGGCTATGCAGAGTTTTGGATAAAGGCGCATGCACAAGGGACTCTTCTAACACTTTTCTTAGGTTTTCAAGGGACGAAATAGACAAACTGGCGAGTTGGTAGCTTTGAAGGAGATCCACCTCGACTCAGAAGAAGGCACGCCATCCACTGCAATCAGAGAAATCTCCTTGATGAAAGAGTTGAAGCATGAGAATATAGTCAGCTTACACGATGTAATTCATACCGAAAACAAGCTTATGCTTGTGTTTGAGTTTATGGACAAGGACCTGAAGAAATATATGGACACCCAAGGAGACCGTGGAGCACTTCCCCCGGTCACCATCAAGTCATTCATGCACCAACTACTCCTGGGCGTCGATTTTTGCCATACCAACCGGGTTCTCCACCGTGATCTCAAACCCCAGAATCTTTTGACCAACCATAAAGGACAGCTCAAGCTGGCGGATTTTGGTCTAGCGAGAGCTTTCGGCATACCCGTCAACACTTTCTCCAACGAAGTTGTAACCCTTTGGTACAGAGCTCCAGATGTTCTACTAGGGTCTCGCACCTACAACACCAGCATAGATATCTGGTCCGCAGGCTGTATCATGGCCGAAATGTACACCGGCCGCCCCTTGTTCCCAGGAACTACCAATGAAGACCAACTAGTGCGCATATTCCGAATAATGGGTACCCCATCTGAACGATCGTGGCCTGGAATCTCACAATACACTGAATACAAACAAAACTTCCAAATGTACGCCACACAAGACTTACGAGTCATTCTTCCCCAAATCGATCCAACTGGCATCGATCTCTTGCAAAGAATGTTACAGTTACGGCCGGAATTGCGAATTAGTGCTCATGATGCTTTACAGCACCCATGGTTTGCGGATTTGAATCAGCAAATGTTGATGCGACAGGCACCGCAGCAACAAAAGGGCTTGCCAATGAGCTCGAGGGGATATGCCCAAGGTGTTGTGGCTCCAGGAGGATATGATGGATATTAGTTGTGTGGTTCTTTATTAATGATACGTGGGCATCGTTTGGCGTTTATCGGGGCTTGGTTCTGTCCCTGGTACGGGGACTCATGTGGCATTGGTATGGCTGGTTATGTAAATCGATAAATTTAACATTTACCTTTCTAGATTAACAGACTGAAGATGCTCACATTTTTTCTTGTGACGAAGCATAACCATCTATTGATAGGTTAGAGCAAAATTTGAAGCTGCCTCGGAAAGCTGTTGGGTCCAGGTTGTATACATCAGTTACTGGAGTAGACTCCAGAAAAATAGCAACATAGTACGCCAGCATCGGTTCTAACATGGCATATTGACAAAGGCTATTTCTCTCGGGTTGACTGACGATATTTTTATTCGTTGTTTCTGACTTCATGCTGACTTTATCTAAGTAGCAACGCCGCTCTACTCAAGTGCTACTCACCCCTACGCTCATGCTAATTAGACATGTTGCTCTTCTCCTCTCCTCTTCCAGAGCACGCCCAAGCCCATGTTACTTATTAAGCGGTCTAAGACCAAGCTATTTACTCTATGACATTAAGCTCACGCGTCTCGATTGGCCAGCTGGGGAAATGTAGAACATGATACAACTCTTCTCCAAATGGGGCTCGCTTAGCTAGATAATATAAGATCACGTGTCGCTGCTCACTTCGCGAGTAGCTGGTTGTGTCAGGTATATGTCGTGTCTGTGCGATTGGATTTAGGAGTGTTCCAGGTGTTTTGCCCTCCATATTAGAAAGGTAACAACAATAAAACTCTAGGAAGAAAATGGAAGAAGCAAGAGTCACAATTATGCAATTGTATGTTTGCTTAGCTTTGATGGAATAGCTCTCATCACTTCGACTTAATACAGCAGGTTTGTAGATAGGCTCTTCGTCTGACTCTAGGGTCAATAACCTGAATTACATTATCCCTTGAACCCAAGTTTTCTGGTTGGTATATTCTGCTCCTTCCTCAAGTCCACAATATCATCAAATATGTCCTCCAGATCAACGTGGACACGCAGGTCCTTCTCACCCATAACCTTCCATGTCCCCTTCAATTCCTCAAATTCCAGTGACGGCTCGAAGCTCCGGAAACCTAGGATGTAAAGATCTTTGCCCCACGGACAGGCTCTAAGAGCTCGGTACCAAACATCTTTCACCTGAGATTGGAAGTGCTGTGCGCAGAATATGATATAAAATTTCCAGAGCGAAATGGACCCTTTACAAGCTGGAGATGAGATGGCGTGCTCAAATGCAGAGCGAACCGCGTGAATCGTTCCGTGGGAAACCTCGTATTTGATGGAGAAGAAGCGGGAAACTAGGCTGTCATTTTCTGGGATGAGGACGGTGGAGTTCAAGATCGAACGAACGCGATTTTCGATTCGTAGACGGGATTCATTAAATGTGTAAAGGGAAAGGAAGATTGTATTTTTGGGAAAGAGAATGAGGAAGCCTGCAAGATGGTCTCGTAGGAGAGCAGGTCGGAATGGGCCGCTTTGTGCATGATGATATAGTAGACGGGTTGCAGACTGAAGAAATAGTTCGTGGGTGGTACTGGAACCTTGGTTTCGATCTTGTAAAACCTGCGAGAAATCCTTGTAGACGGACAAGGCGGATGAGACATCTCCCTGTGTGATGGATTGTGTCTCGGACCTTGACGTGGATGTGAGATATTGGAGGAGTGCTAGAAGTTCGGCATGCAACATGGCATGCTCAAAATCACCATTAGAGAGCGAATAGTCTCGTGCCGTGGAGAAGAACTGTTTTGATTTGAGTAAAATTGCCGGGGAATTCGTGATGCTGTCATTAGGAGAGCCGTCAGCGACAGATAAGAGAAGTTTCAGTGCCGTCGATTTATTTCCAGCGTCCAAGGTTTTCCATATCCATGATTGCCATACTTTAATCGTATCTGACTCATTCTTTGGCATAGTTTTAGCTATGCTCAGAGCTGCCGAAAATATTTCAACGGCTAATTCCTTGTTCCCTCTTTCCCATTCGATCAATCCATAGGCATTGTAGAGCCGAAGGCTCGATGAATGCAGTTTCAAGAGCAACTTTGCAACCTTTTTGATATGACTGGACTCATTCCGCCATTCAAAAGCCAAGTAGTATTCCGCAAACTCCTCATATAGATAGACCTTAGCAAGTCGGCTCAGAATACTTCTCACCCAGTTGTAGGCTACAGGCCCATTGTTTCCACCGTTTTCTTCTTGCCAAGATGAAGTACTTTTAAACCATGAACATCCAAACGTTGATTCGTGAGATACTGCAAACATCGCTGGATAGCTATTGCAAATAGTTGTAATATCTGGCTCTTTGGTCTCGGCAACCTCAGGCAGTAGAGTCACTACATCCAAAAACTTGTCTCTGTTTGCATCAAGATCCAAATTACCACCTACGATAAATGGGTCCGAAGACCAAATTCGAACATATGTATCGTTGGCCGAAGGAGGAAGGCAACAGAAGAGCAAAAATGCATCAATCAGACTTCCATGAAGATGTTTGGAGCTGGGGAAGGACATCAGATAGTTCTCAATATCGGACAGCAAGATCACTCGAAAAGGATCATCCTCGGCGACTTCATCCATAGTTCTAGCAGGGTATAGAGATGTTTTGGCCCTTAGGCTCTCTGCTATGGCCCAATTCTTGAAGAGCTGGCCACGTTCGATATTCACAGGATCGTCATCACTGATAGCATCAGGAGGTTCGGAAGAACCTGAATTCTCTGCAAAATTCCTCCAACCAAGAGCACCTTCTTCTCCTATTCGAGGAACTTCACTCTCCCAAAATTCTTTGAAGAGTGCAAGTTTATGAGCCTGGTCCCAGACAGTGTTTTGAGGCAATGGGGCCCAAAAGTTGAACTCGAGAAGTCCTTGCCAGATTGCGATTGCTAATTCAGAGTATCCGGACTCGCGAAGATATATTGTCATTCTCAAAAGTACGTAGAGTGCCTGGTGATAAAGAGCATCTGTGGCTTCAACCTTTGGACGGTGAATATTTTCATTCAAAACATTCAGTCTTTTCAAAAATACTTCTCGAATTTCTCCATGTTGAAATGTAGAAAAGTTTGTCTGCTTGAAATCTAGGTAACTCTTCCACAGCAAGACGCTCTGAATATTATCCTTGGAAATCTGTTCCCACTTCTCCGACTGGACTTGCACATCCCAGATTTTGGAACCTTCGGCCATCATACCAAGTAGTAGTCGTTCTCTATCTTGCAGGGACTTGACTTTCTCCAATGCTTTTTCATACATGTGTATTTTAATATCAGCAGTGCTGTGGACTTCTGCGCTTGTAATGCGGCGCTTCTGACTGCCTGAATTAATCAGAGTATCTTGATGCTCTATCAATGACAGCCATGCTGATATATCGTGAGGTGAGTGCTCTACCTGACGAGAGAGCTCGATAGAACGATTACTGAGGAATGGGTCAAGGTCTGTGACTCGTCCAGCACCAGTGTCGGAAACATCACTATCCGAGACAAATTCCAAGTCTTCATCTGCTGGCTGGTTGCTTGCTTTCAGTTTTCCGTGAATAGAACGATAGTCGTTGCCATCTTCATCAGAACTCGAGTTCTCTTCTCTTCGAGGTCGTTTCCTCCCCCTTCCTAGTCCTAAAGAGATAAAATCTACTTCAGGCTTTGTGCTTTTACCATCTTGAATTTCGGGCCGAATCTTCAACAGACGAGGACGCTCCTTATCGATTTTAGAGAAAACATATCTCTCTCGGGAGCTGAATTTGGTGTGCCCTCTCCCAGCCAAAAAGAGAGCTTTATCATTACTCTGATCTCGGTCTATTCTCATATTCGATGGAGCTCCTAACACATTGCCAGCTCCAGCTCGATGGAAAGTTGGTATATCATATCTATGATTGCCTCCATATATCAGATTTTTGGGATCTCCCTTCCGGTCGATTACGAAGAGCTCAGGCACTTCATCCTTTGGAGGGGTTTTTGCATTTTGTACTTCTAAAAGTTCTTTGTTCTTCCTTTCTCTGCTCCGGGACCTGCTCCGGTGTCTCCTGTGATGATGGCCCTTTTTACGATCCTGTTCATGTTTGTCTCGAACTGGAGCAGGCGCAGCAGTTGCTGAAGGCGGAGGCTGTTTAGGCCTAAATGAGGCAAATTTGGGAATGGATGTCATCTTCCCTAACTTGAGTAAAGCAAAATATCAACATAGTACGACGGAGACATGTCTACGGGGACGTCTTATAAGCCATAACAAAAATGACCTAAGCTTGACCTCCTTTATTTGGCTCAATCTTGGTGACTTAAGATATATGATTCGGGCTCCGTTATACGTGATATGAATTCAATTAGTCACTCCTTATCAATCTTCAAAAACTGTATTTGAAAGCTGAAAAAGTTGATCATGGACAGGACAAAGTTCTGAGAGGCAATCGGCAAGATGTACTAACGCCGAACCCCCCTGTAGCATCAGCCTCATTAGCCTTGTGTGGCGCATGGTCCCATTATTCTGATCCACTTTACATATTTTTTTCTGGTGGGATGAAGAGTGAAATACTTGGGGAGCATTTCCGATCATTTTTCCAGCTCCAAGGAACAGATAATGACAACGAATTGTTATTAGTAGTCTTGTTATTGAAAAGAAGCAATGGCAACCAGTATCGCCAGTCAGTTGGTCCAAGTTGCTGCGAATTCAAACAATGCGCTGAACCTTAAGGCGCAAAAGGTAGCTCATTCGAAATCTCTCATATTCGAGCCACGAGTCGCAGCTTCACAAGGTTTTGAGACCATATACACTCTGTGCCATGAAGGCTTCCGGGACCTATGTTTGTTAGACAAGAGATTCCTTGTGTTCCAAGGCAGTTTATTTGGTCAACAAAGTCAAGAGCATGATCGGGCTATCATGACTGCCGATGAAAACTCAGGTCTAGATACACAGTTGGAGCAGTTTTTGGGTCTTGTTGGAGCACGGCTACGGTTAAGTCCAGCAATAAAAGCTGTCGAGTGGCTTGTCAGGAGATACAGGTAAGAGTTAATCACCTTTGACAACTAGAAAAACCAGGAGAGCTAACTAGCTTGCTTAGAATCCATGAGTACAACACCTCATTCGTTCTGACGACGTTTCTTCCATATCATACACTTCCGATATTCACAACACTTCTATCCATCTTACCTGCAAAAATTCCAGACCAATATAATAGATTTTTACACGGCCATATCCGAGCTCTACAATCGCCCACCAGAAATGATATTGTCAAAGCTACAACAGGCAATCCTGAATTTGCTTCCACTCTAAATTCATACGTTCTCCGAATATGCGGTGCGCGACAGCATTATCCGGCACTGCTTGCATTCTGGGCTGGTATTATGGCAGAAGCTACGAATTCTATGCTAGATAAAGCCCGATCTGGAAGAAGGGGTGTTCAGCAACAAAACGAGCAGGATGTTCTAGTAAAGCTCATTCCAACTCTTAATGTGGGTTTGGCGATGAGGAAAGTCCCAGATCTTCGAGTTGGATGTTATATGCTGCTCACAGTCATGGCCTCTAAGGGTGGTCTAGACGATAAGCTACTCGCAAGCATGATGGAAGCTGTAGTTTCAGGTTGGACAGCAGAAACCGTCAAACCAGCACTTGTTTGTTTGTCCTCATTAGCTCAACATCGAGGGAAAAGACACCTCCCCAGGAAAGTCGTAAAGGAATTAATGAAAGCACAAGACCTGCCAGATCTCTTAATTGAGATGTCGAAACAGCGCCGAATCGATAAATTAGCTAATGGACTTTGTCTAACATTAGTCGATCGTTTGCTTAAAAGCGAGAATCTTGCTAGTCTCTCCGTAATTGTACAAATAATTCAGGGCGAGCTTATGAGCGACTCTCAGACTGCTGCGGTCTTCAAAGCATTGCTTGATGTCGCAAATCAAATAGATAGCGAAAACGACACGCAAGGAGAACTGCGTTCTCAGCTAGCCTCTAATTTGGTTAACCTTGCACAACTACCTAATCACGTCGGCAATGTAATTCAAAAGGCTATCGAAGATTCGAAGATTGATATGGATGAACTAGAGTTGAAGCTGCACACTATCATTCGCCAGCCAAAGATACAACAGCGATCGGATGACGAAGAGATGGATATTGTACAGAAGGATGATGAACCTGCTCTTACCTTCTCCCAAATATTCAAACAAATTCCAATAAGAACGACAACGGAATCCACCTTTTTGTCTCACTCCACATCTCATATTTACTCTGATTTGTGTCAGGCATTTATTGCTTCTACAGCTGCCAAGGCCGACCTCGACAATTTCGATGAAGCTCCGATTTTGAGACGAAAATCTGCTTTGGAAGATGCCTTATATCTTAGTTTCTATATGAAGACATGGTGTGGTCCATATCCCGTCTTAGCTCGTACATCTGCCCTAGAGATGACAACTCGATATTTGTCCCAAATCCAAAGTGCAAACATGGACTTTCAATCATTAATTCCTTACGCAATTGCTGCGCTCCGCGATCCTGCCTCAAAAGTTCGTCGGGCTGCGGCTGAGCTTATTATCGAATTGGACAAAACATATCCTAGTAGCATTAAGAAGAAAGATGATAAGCTTCAAAAATGGGGCTCCGAGAAGATTTACGGTAGAAAAGATAGTGTTGAAGAAGTTAAGTCAGATGTTATCGTTAGATTCCTGCGAGAAATACTCCTTCCAAATGTGGAGGAATGTGTTCTTGACGCAAAGCACATCGAATCTCTCTTCCGAAGCGCAATCAACGGTCCGCGAAGCTCCAACCCATCACCCACTGAAGATAAGAAACGTCTTCCACAAGCAATCCGGGTGTCTATTTTGTCATTCCTAGCCAGCCATGTGAAGTGTACGCCACTTTACTCTGTCAAATTAAGTCTTCTATATGCGCTCAATCAAATTCGCGGTCTCCCTAGCATATCAAGAACAAAAGTTTTGCTTCCCGTGCTTCAGCAATGGGCCTCACTTACACCATCAGCGGCGTTAAAGCACTGCTATGACGAGAGAATTGGACTAGAAGAATTCGATCAGCAGGCAGTTGAGACTGTAGTAGCAAAAGACGAGGAGGGACTACAATTTTTGACCAGTATCATCAAAGGGGAAGTTGCTTCCGATCGTCCAGAGCTCATGGAATCAGTCTTTCAGAGAATACGAGAGCTTTGGCCAAGTCTAAAAGACAAGCTGAGACTGAACGTTGCGCAGGTGCTAATCGAATCATCGCAAGCAGCGCCGGGCGATGCTTTGTATCATGCACTAGCATCTAATGCTTCCGCCGATCTTCTTCAAACGGTGCCGCTATCCACAGATGTTCTTGAGTCATTCCTCAAGCAACTTCCAACAGCCGGGGAGCTGGCTGATAAGCCTTCTGCGAGTAAGAGACGACGGACGAGCCATGGTGAGGTAGCTAGAGCACCCATACAAGACTCCAAGCTACTTACAGCAGCAATCCGAAAAGTGACATTCGTACTTCAACTTGTTGACAGCTCCGACCCTGGAAAACACCCTGAGCTTCTCAAAGATCTATTCAATACTTTAGCTGAATTGCAACACCTCAAGGCTCAAGCTTCCTCTGAACTTGCGTATTTACAGCGTCTTGCTTTACAAAGTCTACTCCAGATCTTGAAGGCGCACAAAACAAACCGCAACCTCAAGCTGGATCGATCGGCGGTCCGTGCCGATCTACTTGTCGATTGTGTCCAAAAAACTGGAAGCCCGCAAGTGCAGAATGATGCCTTACTCCTCATAGCCTCTTTGGCAGATACAGCACCAGAGCTTGTCCTTCACAGCGTGATGCCAATCTTTACCTTTATGGGCAGCTCTGTTCTAAGACAGAATGACGAATACTCAGCACATGTTATTGATCAAACTGTTCGTGAAGTAATCCCTCCCTTGATTGCATCTCTGAGGAAAGAGAAAGGGAATGTCGTTACCGGAGCTTCAGAGCTGCTTCTCAGCTTTGTTGCGGCATACGAACATGTTCCTCCGCACCGTCGTAGTGCTCTACTTGTTTCTTTGGTGGAGACGTTAGGTCCAGAAGACTTTCTGTACGCGCTTCTGGCTATGCTCGTTGATAAATACGGAATGACAGAAAGTATTCGAACCTTTGCAGTCGAGCTATCAGCATCATTCAGCGTCGAAGTGCAGCTACAATCTGTTATTAAGTATCTCGATCTCGTGGGTGATCTTTTGAAGCCAAGGCCAACCTATTCTGCCATTCTACTACGCGCAAACGAAGAGTCCGTCACGGATCAGTACACATCTGCATTAAATGAGTTGGCCCTTCTGCCTCATATATTATCGCAGAGACGTCTTATTAGCCAAACTGGAAAGCTACTGAAACATGATGACATGGATGCCGCGAGAATCCGCGAACTCTATTCCATCCTGTTAGAGAATTTACTCGCTCTAGCTGACACAGTTAAGGACCACAAATCCTTACACGCTTCTTGTGGCGATGTCTTGGAAAGCATACTTGGTCTTCTTTCTACTAGTGAGTTTGTGAAATCTGTCGAAGGACTACTCGATAGACCAAATGAATCGCTACGGCGTAAGATACTCCGCTCCCTTCAAGTCCGAATCGACCAAGAGAGCTCCTCGGATGTGGTTTCCAGGATCGCAATGCTGGGCTTCTTGCCGCAACTCACAGCTATTATCCGAGAGTCCAAAGACACGCAGTACAAACACACTGCTGTGGCCTGTGTGGACAAGATATCTGAGAAATACGGAAAGAAGGATCTCGACGCGGTTACTGCCGCAGCTGAAACCATTGCAAGTGATGAGTGTCTCGGCCAGTCAGACAGCCGTCTTCGGGTTATGGCATTGTTATGTCTTGCATCTCTTGTGGATATTTTGAGAGAAGGAATAGTCTCAGTGCTACCTAGTGCTATTCCTAGGGCTCTTGATTACATGGAGGAGAGCTTGACAGATGATGGTGACTCTAGTGAATTGCACAACGCAGGTTATGCATTTATAAGCTCATTAGTGCATCACTTGCCATATATGCTCTCTGGGGGTTACCTAGATAGGCTTCTGACTATATCAAACACTTCAGCAGAGGCTGATCTTGATGAAGAAGCGGATTCGACAAGGTTGCAGTGTCTTGAGCTTGCTGCAAAGCAGATTGATGCTAAGAGTATGTTCAGCGCGTTCGAAAGGAACTGGACGGGAGCTTCCTCGAGTGGAGCAATGGTATGTTTCATTCTCAATATACACTTCTTGACAAATAGCTAATTTCAATAGGCTCTCGGTGAATTCTTCCAGTATCTCGGTACGGCAATTGAAAAGCATCCTAAGAGTATTGTAACGAAATACTCATCGGTGCTTGCCAAAATATTCCAAAATGCCTTCGACCTACGAAGACAGTGGTCGACAAAGCCAGAATGGAAAGATACGTTCGACTCCGAAACCATAGACCAAACAGAAGCTATGGTAAATGAAGTAGCAATCAAGATGATCTATAAATTCAACGATTCAACCTTCCGGCCAATATTCTCTGATCTAGTCGAATGGGGCTCATCCATCTCCAATACTTCCGAACGAACCATGCGTCTTCAAAGCATATACAGCTTCATGGTTGTGTTCTTCGACAACCTGAAGTCGATCGTTACAAGCTATGCAACATACCTTCTTGATAACTCTGTCGACGTTCTAAAATCTGTTGATCCGAAAGATGCGGAATCCGTAGAGCTATGGTCCAGAGTCCTTAGGACGCTAATCAAATGCTTCGAACATGACCAAGATGATTTCTGGCAAGCCCCCTCGCACTTCAGCATCATCGCTCCCATTCTCACCTCTCATATCACATACGCCACATCCCTTCCAATCATTGAAGAACTTGTACCAGCCCTCGTTGAGTTAGCGGCAGCGGCCGACTCCACCGACCATCATAAAGAACTCAACAGTGCAATTCTAAAACATATGCGCTCTGAGAATGCCAGTATTAGATTGGCAGCGGTACAGTGTGAACAAGCGCTGACGGATAGATTGGGAGAGGAGTGGTTGTCAATGTTGCCGGAGATGTTGCCGTTTATTAGTGAGCTACAGGAAGATGACGATGAGGTTGTGGAGAGAGAGACGTTGAGATGGATTGTAAAGATTGAGGGAGTGTTGGGCGAGAGTCTAGATTCCATGTTGCAGTAAAGACTTCTGATAAAATTTAAGTAAGAGAATGGACTGATTTGGTTATTACCAATACGAGCTTGTGTTCGCAAGAACTTTAAAGCTATACTATCTCTAATTGACTTGACAAAGCAATGTTAAGCAAATCTTGAACTATTTTCGAATAATTCGAAAACATGGAGTTATTTTAACTTACATCTTCGGATCTTGCCACTCGACGACCATTTTCGGAAACTAAGAAATAAAAGATGAATGCCAATGTTCATAATCTTTGATCTAATCATAAATCTAGACTGAGGGTATCTATAAAATCTCCCAATGCTACCGAGCCATAATACTACACGGTTCGTTGACCACACAAAGCATTTCGTACTATTCACACCATCCCATGCGCCCATCTATACCCTACCCAAGCCAATGCCCTTGGCTCTCCCCCTTCCCACCGCATCAATTGCCCTCCCAATGGCATTCAGATCCCCCAAAAGGGTCACGTGCCCTCGGTCACTCCTTATTCTGCCTCCATTTATGACTTGATATCCGGGTGGTAACATCGCCTCCTTAGCTAAACAAACGCCATCTCCTGCGGCAAAAGCCAAATTATCGTAGACATCAGCACACGGAATTGATTCTATTCCGTCAACTTTGGCGCCACAACAGGTTGGTATGGATTTTCCATATATAACAGCCATTGGTGGATACTTGTTGTTATTCGAGAGCTCGGGCTGGAAATAAAGTTCTTCTTTAAATTTCTTAGTCTCGGCGAGGGTGCGGCGGAGATATGTGATTGCTTTATCACGAGGGATTGTGACGGCAGTTGAGATAGAGCCAGTCGTACTGCTATTGCTGCGGTTGCCGGCGGAAGAGTTGTTGCCCATTTGCGGTGCTATAGTTCTATCTTTGCCGCCCTCAATGTTCTGTAGGACATTGGCAGCTCGCGTTGTTTTAGAGGGTTGATGATCGCCCTGTTTGCCGCCGTTGATGCTGGTTGTTTCTGGGGCTGGTGGAGTAATGGACCCTGTTTGGGATCCTGGAGCTTTTTTCCCGGGCAACGGTATGCTCAATTTGCTTCCAGATATGTTTAGATTGACAAGGCTGCCGAGGGCACCTCGTTGGGAGTAAGGAGGAAGGGCAGAATCTGTGCATGGTGACAGTCGATATTTGATCCAATCGTCCACATCGAAAAAGTCTACTGGATATCTCTCCCTCGTGTTTATGTCGACGAAACACTTGCCGTCCTCCGGAAGTAAGAGAAAACTCGTGCGTAGTGTGAAGTTGACTTGCGCTGTTAAAATCCTAGAGCTTAACAGGACAGCATCTCCATTCCTTAACGGCCCGAGAATATTCACGCATTGCTGCGGAACACCAGCATAAATAACTCCAGAAAATAGGTCCGGTCTGTGGTTGACTACATGCCTGGTGATGAGTCCACCTAAACTGTGAGCAACTACAAGAGCACCCCTCTTGTGGCCAGAGCCATCTTCCATGTTTGAAGGGAGATTCTCAAGAAAATGTGCGAGCTTCCTACTTAAAAGATGTGGGCTAAGGCGCCAGTCGTATCCATAATCCCATACTCGTAGCTTGCCATTACGTACGTTTTCACACGCATTGAGTCTTTTAAAGAGCCGTCGAGATATGTCTACTGGACCAATACCTTGTAGCATTCCAGAGGGATATATTGTTTCCTCCATCCTCTCTTCATCCTCTGGCTCCAGGCCGACTTCCAGATCCACCTTTCGAATATTCAACCCGATTTTAACAGGTGCCCAAACCTGCCGGTTTGTCTTAGTCGAGCGGAGAATAGAACCCCGATAGCCTCCCATAATCACTATATCACCAGTCAAGGTTTCTAATGCATTATCCAAAAATTTCGTAGGACCTTCCGAGGTTTTAACTGTCTCTGGGACCGCTTTTGGAGGAGAGGAAGCCCTTCCCCGAACTCCTACCGGATTCGAAAGAGATGCGGGTCGTTTAAATGGCACGCTATTATCTGCTATCATATTTGAAGGTGTAGAGCTATCTGTCCTAGCTCGAGCGGCGCTGTTCTCGTTATTCAGAAAGCTCATGTTGAAGTTAAAATTGGGTAAACTAGGTAGACTGGACAGACTAGGCATGGCCGGCATGTTTGGCATTCTAAACGAAGAGCGATCTTGAAGAGAATCTCGAATTGCTTTGGCTCTAGAGTTGACCTGAAAACGTTGGCTCTCAAAAAGAGTATCATCTCCTAAGGATGATGCTCGCGACAACGTATGGTATAGCAATGAATCATCAGAAGAAACACGCCGAAGAGGATTCTGTGACAGACTTTTGGAAACTTGCGGTGCGTAACCGTCGTCAAAACGTGACTGTACGGTAGCATTTCGGGGAGAAGAGCTAGCTATACCAAAGCCTAGACGATCGGGACTTTTGGAAGGGCTGGGGGGGCTACTGTGTTTTGATTTCTGACTTATGCCCGATGTTCCAGTTATGAAGTAATTGCCAACTTGAGCCATTGAAGGTAAGCTAGGCAGAAACTTTTTTAAGACCTCTGCTCCACCTGACAGTGCTCTTTTCCTCTCTGTTCCACTGCCAAAAACACTTTGTAGCGCCGTTTGAGACCGATCATGGGCCACAACTAAGGTCTTTGGGCCAGTATGCCAGGGAGTAGGTAAATCGCTAGCTTCTGGGAGAGCTGGTGGAAGATTACCTAGCGATAAACCTCTGCCATGCTGATGTCTCAATGAGCTGCTAGATGTTCTGTCTGGCAATTCCGGAGTTATTTCTCCTGCGAATTCCTCCAAATCCGCTGGAGGGGTATCCGGTCCACCATCATAATATCCAATTGCCTCCTCCAAAGCATTTTTCTTCTCGAGTGCCGGAGTCTTGGGGGATTTTAAGCGCGTCGCAGCTCGACTCATTGACGGTCCTATTAAGGATTCCGCATCCTCGTCAGAGAAGGTAGATATTAGGTTGAGATCCAATTGAGAGAAATCTTGTTCGTCTGGCGGTTCAAATTGTCTTGAGTGGTTTGCTGTAGACACAATTGGGCGGGCCATTGTGGTATTCAAAGAGGGATTCAAAGCTTGCTCTGCCGACTGCGAAGCAACATGTCTTCCACTTTGTTGGTCGGCCATTGTTCCACTCCACGCTCAGGGAGCTGGTGTTTATTTGTATGTCTTTGGGTATGTTGTGAAGGCGCTTACGAAAGGAAGGATGTGATCGGAAGGCTGAGCTGTCAGACCGGGAAGTACGGAAGGTGCGGTCTTTAGTCGGGGGAAAACTGCTTGATGGGGCGACGAGAGCTTCATCGCAGCTCAAACAAGCCGAAATTCAATGAGAATAATCATCTTGTATGGTATTCTAATGAAAGCACCTTATACTCCACCGGATGTTGAAGGTTGTCTGAAAACATCCAAAAAGGCTGATAGCCATATAACTAGCCCCGCCACTTATCTTGACGTCAGACGCACCAGTCTAGAATCCATGGCGATAACAATTGAGGCAAAGCAACAATGTAAAAGATTGATACATTCGCAGACATCATGTCGTCAAGTACCAGAAGATGCTGCAATGCTGCGTTAATGAGCCAAGTCTTTAACGTGAGGTAAAAGTATAATTTGACGATGTGTCGGCAAGGCTGAGTGCCAATATGCCAACAACTGCAAGCAAGCCTTGGCTCATTCTTGTCTTGACATCCAACAGCCTCGCTTTTGTCTGTTGTAACAGATGAGTAGGTAAATCTATTCACAGGAATGTTGAATCTGGAAACATCTTTATTGTAGTAGGAATAACCCCCATAGGTACTTCACAATGAGGTGAAACTGCCAACCAAACTAAGCAAGATGCTATTGACTCCTCGGGGCTTGCTCCTTTGAATTGCAAGACAGTGGCTGCTTCTCTAGACTCCAGGATGGCACCAAAGAAACAGCAGAACAGGTCAGAGATTATGGTTTGCACACTAGTCCAGACTATCAAAGGGGGGGTCGACATCAACGGCTTGGGGAAAATCAGGCCCCGAGTACTCTTGCAATAGCCCTGCGATTTACCAGCCCTGACTTGATTTACAAGCCCGCGTTGCATAAAAAAAGCATAATCAAAATTGTTTTTCTCACATGTCTTAGACATCTGTCTTCGCCGCCAATGGAGAGGAAAGATACATCATGCACTATTCGACACATCCCGTGGGTGCCGCGGCATGAAAAGCAGTCAATCATAAAAGCGGTTCGGACAAGCCATTACTCAGAGAAAATACTCATCTCAATCTCCGGAGCAGCTGTTGCAACTTTTACGGAAGAGAAACTGCGCAACCAACAGATTTCCGCTCCGTCGAATGTTCTTCAGGGATGCTACTCAGCACAGCCTCGAAATGGACAAGTTTGAGCTGTTTCATTGCCGGGGGGTTCCCCAGGATCTACATTCAAGCAATTTCCCACGTCGTTTATTTGGCACATGCGGGAAAACCTACTACCCGTTGTGTTGAATTGAGCAACGGTCCTGTTCTAGGGGCAGTTTCCAATACTTGAAATTCGGTCATAGGAAAATCATGTGAAAATCGGGAATAGTTCGCTTGTAGTTCACACGAAGAAAAAGAGCTTATAGTGTTTATCAGAAATTGAATTCGATAGACGCTTATTACTAGCTACCCCGAATGGAGAATCAACCTTGTTCAAAACCTTGACCGTGAAGATGCTCGACTCCAAACAAGAATGCCCAGCCCAAGCCATGCCCAGAATTAAAGAATTACATGAATGTAACGAACCCTAGAACCAAAGTAGTAGTCCTAGAGATTCTAGATTTGTCTAATGTTCAACACCCCATTATTATCATAAAAGCCATAGCCTATTTCCACTGCGAGGTTCTCGAGGTGAAGACAGGCGTCAAATTCAGAAAATGACGAATGACTTATAGGAAGAAAGCGACGACACCGGCAACGGCGGCAACGGCGAAGGATCCACGAACAGCGCTGGCAGCACCGGTGAACTCAGGGTTGGATGGGGTGGTTGGGACGGTGCTGTTTCCTGGGACAACAACGGTGCCGGTGGAGTATGGTGGGGAAACTGGTGCATAGGTGGTTGGCACTGGAGCGGGTGTTGGGGTGATGAGAACGCTGGTGGTGATCACAGTTGGGATACAGGTGGAAAGGGTGTAGGTGGAGTATGAGGCAGTCTCAACTGGGTACTCTGGGACAGCTGGGGTGGTCTCCTCTCCAGATGGGTAGGAGGTTGGTGCTGGGACCTCGGATGAGGAACCGTTGTGGTAGACTGGGTAGGTTGGGGCAGCTGGGTAGCTAGTTGGGACAACTGGGTACTCTGGGGCAGCTGGGGTGGTCTCCTCTCCGGATGGGTAGGTGGTTGGGACAACTGGGTAAGAGGTTACGCTGGTGACGGTGCTCTTGGCTGGGCAGTCGGTAACTTTTGCTTGTTAGCTTCTGTTTTATACAACCCGAATAGTTTCACTTACCAGTTGGGGCACAGCTGGTGACAGTGATGGTCTCCGACTGGTAGACGGTGTGTTGTTCACCGGCCATGACGGCACCGGCGAAAAGGGCAACGGCAACAATGGAGAATTGCATTTTGAAGGTTGGTTGATTTGGTTTGGTTGGGGAGGTGGTAAGAAGGAGTTTGTGATTGAAGGTGATGCTGAAGAGCTGTGGTGGATAGATTGTTCTGTAAAGAATGGACGACCGAAGTCAAAGTGCTAAGTGAATAGTGTGAGTTGAAGGTTGGCTGTTGGGCTGAAGAGAAAACAAGAACGAGGAGCAGACGGTTTGGCTATAAAGGTCGTGGGAGATTAACCTGAAGCTCAGGCCTGTGTTTGCCCATGGAAACTCCTCCTCATTTCGTGGATCTGACCCGCCGTTTGCGGACCGGCGGTAAGACTCTGCAGCCATCCAGGACGCCCAGCGGCCGAAACCTCAAGCCATTGGAAAACCACCTCCCCGGCTGGGTTTAGTTAGCACCGTCGAATAAATTAGTGTTGGAAACAGCGGATCCTATCAGCGTTCGTGGAACATCCAGGGACCCGAAGGCGAACAAAGGAGAACATGGATGTAAACAATAACCCCTGAGGAACCGAAGGAACGCCGTCGCATCAGCTTCGTCTCGCTTAAGCAGGTACACCTACTGGACCGCCTTTTGACCACTGAGATCCTGACAAGCGCCGTTCCCCTGAATTGCAATCGAAATTTAGCCATAAGCAGCGATCTCACTATTGATGCCATGACCCCGGCACAACGGGAGAAAAGGAGGGGGAAATTAATGATTTACATGACCACCTCTTGTGTTGGGTATTCCCTCGACCCTGCTCTCCCCTTTTGTGCAGGATGCTAACTGCAGGTGTACAGTACATACATCTCACGTCAGGATAATCGGTCAGCAGCAATAGGGTGTGGGCAGCGAAAATACTTTGCGGATACATATATAGCTACTGGGTGAGCCTCTCCAACATGCGGCGGCGAAGACTGGCGCCGCACAATAAAAGCTACAGAGGCAAGATTTGCAACGCCAATCAAAGCAACCTAGTATCCGGTACCAAACTGAGGATGGATTCAACCCCAATTAAATCCTAGATCGCTTAGCCCACACATGATGTCGTTTATGTTTCATATCGGCGGACTAACGTTTTTACAGGAGATGATCTCTGTTATTAGAACCTCCGGCATTGCTCATCATTTCTCAGAGACTCACAAGTTGACGCTTTGGGATCTCCTATTTCCCTTTGAATCATGTTATTTACCAGTTTATTTCGAGCATAAGATCCGTTCTTATTGGCGGGAGAATGCAATGTTGTTGGAGTGTTGAAAATAACGTTTTTGTGTGGGCCAAGTACCGGCTGTCAGACTTGCATAAAGTTTTATGCTATAGCCGAATGTGACCATTGTCAAATCTTGAATGTTTGGTTCAAAGTCGAGAAATCTGAGAAATCTTCGACTCAGATCTAAAGATGTCGATGATACAATGCACCTGTATTCTGTTTGAATTGTAGTACCAAGACTGCGGGAACTCTGGGTCCAAGCCCAGAGAGTCCACTTAAGTCCACTAAGTCCACTTGGTCTCTTCGTAGGGTACAGAAAGTACGCGTAATGACGACTAGCAGTGGAAACGTTCAGATAGCGTTATGATTAGAAGAGTAAAGCGAATAAACCATGGCAACATGATGTGGAGATCCGATTGTCACGATCTAAAGATTGAATGCATTGTGCGTAATGATCGGAACTGATTGACCTAAGACGCATTCACGCTTCTTGTCTAGTACGTACAATATCCAGCACAATATGTTGAAGCGTTTAAGAAAAGCACAATTAGTAGACTGAATATAACTTTTTAAAAGATATCCTGGATGATGAACAAACTAACGTCCTGGAAGAAGCCTACGAATACCAGGTTCATTTGTCACATGAATATCTATTGAACCAGGCAGAGGAAAACATCTATCAGAAATGGGTTCTTTCCTGAGAACGGTCATCCTGCAACCTCATCTCTCAGCTACTGTACCTAAAGATCATGAAGATCAATGACGTCGCGCCAGGGTGCATCGTGAAAAGACAAGCTATCGATATTTCTGTGGCCCTTTCGTTCCAGAACCGGAGGAGCCAGTTTGTCACTGTATCCCATCACCATACTGTACACTTGCAACTATTACCGCCAAGGTAGTCGATAATTGTAGCTAGTCCTGGAGAAGGTTCCGCTCCAGCAGATTTGTGGCCAGACTTCTTCATCATTTCAAGCTACTCACGCCTTTCTACAACTCCAAAATTGGTGGTATACCTCTAATCACTCTCATCGCAAAGTTTGCGTGGCCAATTTCGCCTCAGGGAGACTCGAGTTCAAAATGCTTATAGTGTCCAGCTGCGTGGCAATTGAGAATAAATAAGCAATCAATCCAGAGGTAACACTATACCTTCCACCAAATTCAGCCAAGATACAGATATCATCATTGATAGTGTAGATTAGAATGTGTGGTGTACAGTACTTGTGTAGTTAGTTGATGATCATTGAGCATCGATCGTGCGGCGTCCATCACAGTCCATGAAAACCCCCAACACTTCTGCTGAAGCATAACTCTGGGTAGTCTTACTATCCTGGTGATATCTTGTCTTTCAGGTATCACTTAAGTTCCAACCGATTTACGATCTTGTAAGACGAATTTTAATCTACGTAAGCGCGCTATATGGATGTGGTTCGGCCAATAAATACAGTACCACTAGTAATGTTGGCTTTAGGTCTGCATTTGAAGACATCTCAAATGACAGATGCTTACGGTGTTCCTCGGGTCTAGGCCACCGAGAAACATCTCTCAATTGTTGGTATTGAAATTGCTCTGGTTGCTTTACAACATTACCAACAAATGAAATTAGGCTTGGTGAGTCTTGTATGTATCTTGCTCCCAAAACGGTTCACGAACTTTGCAGCACCGTTACTTCGGTCGGTAGCTAAATATATCTTGATGAAATGGAATAGAGAAAGTTTGCAGCGTACAATACGAGATTATAAACATGACTACCGTGATGGGATGGTCTATTGCAGCGTTCAATATCCAACTGTAAGAGAGAACAGTTCTTAGAGCTCTGATGTGCGTTTCGAGAGCTTGACGCATCTATAAATAATAGTCTTCATTTGAATTCCTGAACTGATATGAATCTACCTACTTCATTATCCAGCAGTATCTATGGGGTTTAGACAAAGTCAAGGCAAACGCAAGGTAAAACTGCTGTGCCTACCCAAATTGAGAACTTTGCGCCCTCAGGTATTCGCATCTTCGTGCGTCTTAATGTAGTACACTGAGTATTATGACTTCAGTGCTTTTTCTTTTAAAAAGAAATGGCTCCGAAAATCATCTATTACCACAGAAACTCATCATAAATCCCTCCTCCTCAGCGTGATTGTCGAACACCGACAGAACAGATCTAACAGCGGTTAAAGGAGAGTCAACGTCGCTTACTAATAAGCATGCCCCCTACCACATCGAAAATAAGTGGAGCTTGTAAAAAGGCTCAACAAAAAAATTTGCCTTCACCCAGAATTGAACTAGGGATCTTCGCATTGCGAAGAGTGGTAGAACACTCTTGAAGATACAAGTGCGACGCGTTACCACTGATGATTGTTAGTTGATGTTTCTCGGAATTGGAAGTGAGATGTCTTACCTGCGCCATGAAGGCAAGCTGATTTGTGATGGCTGGTTTTAGATACGTATCTATATACCCAAAAAGATGGCAGATATGTGGAGTGTCTCTCTACCAATCATCGTCGGCAGATTTAGTGGGTCATCTAGCAGGAGGTTTGTGACATTCTTGGACTACTTCCGATTAAGGCCTTCGCAGATTAATATAATTCAATACTCAAATGGTATGCTTTAATATGCCATTTATATTCATCAAGCTCTCTATGATCAAGCCTGGCATTTTGCCCACGTTTCACTCAGTCACTTTCACTCTGGTTGTAGGTGAGCTGATTATTTGAATGTTGATGAAGTACCGCAGCATCTATAACATTGGGAAAGACCGTTGCGCAACAATCGGTCAAGGCTGTCTCTGAGGGAGATATAGATCTTCGAGTGCTGCACTTTAATCTCACTTAAATTGGCTATCTAAATACACAGAACTCTCTTTCTATTAACCTGGCCGCCACGTTCCTATCTTTCTTCCATTGTCCACCATTTACCCTAACAATTGCCCAACATCAAAGCGTGCGTCCCCCACGAAAGAGTGAAAATATTTTAGAAATGGGAAGCAACTCACATAGCCTTAGCGTCTTAGATGACCTAATCCTAACCAGTAAATACACCATCTGCACCTTTAATCCGCCTTGACAAGAGAACTTTCTTCGAAAGAGGTTGTAGCCGAGCCTGCAGCAATTGCAAGTCCTTCAAGAATTTCGTTGCCAAATTCATAAATCATGTAGGATGATAGGACAAGCCAAGCACCACTGAAACGTGTAAGCTACGTTTCTATCCTCTGGAAATAACTTACTTTGGAATGATCCACAAGAAGACCAAATCTCTAGCACTGTTATGGCCAATATTATCGAAACCAGAATAATACTCGTTCGCCCCTAACATATATTAGATAATCTATCGAATAACCACTATTTCTATTTCGCTAAACTCACAATAGAGCAATGTCTTACTCGAAGTCATCAGTGCAGCACTATATCCGACGAGAAGCGCTAACACCCCACTTCGGCCCTCTACAGAGCGTTGTTTTCCTAGTAATCCAGCTGTTGGGGCATCGGAACTCGCTGCAGGCGACGTCTTCCCATGGGCATACAGAATGTATAGGTAATAAATATACATTAGCGACTCAATAAGATTCAAAAACGTCTGCGCTGCTGTAAATCCATTATTGGAATCGAAGGCTGGCCATCCATAAATATAGTCTATTTTCGCGTATAACTCGTAGGGCATCCATAAAGGCCATTGCCATTTCCCACCCGCCATACTGTGAGGTCGTAACGCGACATAGCCAATATCCCAAAGCACCAGTGGTACCGAAACGACTAGCCACAAGATGATGAGGTTCGAGGGTGTATGCGCCCAGTTCGAGGTATTGGCATACGAGCCTGTCGACTTGCGCCCGCGGATGGCGGGGGGTTTGCTGGGAGTGAGGTCTGGTTCGGGGAATTCCTTGGGATGACCACGTGTGGAGACCATCTTTTCTTCGGGTTTAATATCAATGAAGCTATTTTGCTAGAGATTAACAGATAAGTGGATTGTTGATTGATAGCTTTCTTGGAGGTTAGACAAGTAGGGGACCAGTTGAGGCTGGGGTAGCGCCCGCATTCTGGACGCGTTAGAGCCGCCTTGGCAGTTGAATTATTTAGACGTCATCGCCGCTATTCTCAAGATTTTGCCTCAAAATATATCTGGCTTCTACACGCTCTCCTTTCCCATTCTCGACCAAACTTTCCCGCAGAATATTTCCGCCAGTGTATGCATACGGTGGCCTCAAAATGAGTTCGGCACCACTGACTCCGCGACGATCCCAGAGGATACAAAACCAGCCTCCATCCTCTCAATCCCCTCCGTCAATGTCCTACACCACAGCCAATGGCACGCCCCCAAACCTCCATGGCTCGAAAATGACTTCTCGAAGGTCTCCCTTTCTACCCACGACTCTCGAAATGGGACTTTTGGCTATATATCCAGCGACACTTTTAATCGGGTCTCTCTTTGGCCTTCTCGATCCCAGCACCCGAGCAGCTCCTTACAATACCGCATCACAATCCCATTTCGCGAATACGGCTCCCTCATATTTCGCAAAGAAAAGTAATCTGTTCAATGTGCTATTTGTGAAAAAGGGCTGGGCGTGGATTACAATCAGCTACTTCTGCTTCCTTTTCACACACCCCTCTACAGGGCCATACCTAGAACTCACTACAAAACGAATTCGAGGAACACTTAGATGGTCGATAGTAACATTGTGGTGGATATTCATAACGCAATGGTTCTTTGGGCCAGCAATAATCGATAGAGGATTCAAGCTTACTGGAGGCAAATGTGATCTTGTCGAGCTGGCAGATGCGGGAGTTATTAAGATGGACAGCGCCGAGCAATTTGTGACTGGAGTTGCATGTAAAGCTGTTGGGGGTAAATGGAGGGGTGGTCATGATATCAGTGGCCATGTGTTTCTATTGGTCTTGGGTAGTATGTTCCTTTTGGAAGAAGTCTTGAATGTGGTATGGAGATCCGCGAAGGCGAGAGAGGAACGAACTGTCGTTATGAATGATGGAGCAATCAAAAGCGCTTTCATTGAATCGCAGCCAGAAACCTTCACTGCAGCTGAGAGGTCAGGGGAATGGACTGTTGCAACGAAAGCTGTTATTGGAGTTGCTGGTCTCAGTGTATATATGCTATTGATGACTGCTGCATATTTCCATACATGGTTCGAAAAGGTAAACTTACCCCACGTGCACAGATTAATATCTTACTAACTAATACCCAGTTCACTGGGCTTCTGGTAGCACTTAGCGGCATATTCGTTGTGTATATCTTACCGCGGATGGTACCGAGCTTCCGAAGTATAATTGGAATGCCTGGAGTATGAGCTTCATGCAGTTCATAGCGTATAGAGTACTAGAAATGCTAGTTGCAAAGCAACTGCGCATTTAATAAGCAATAATCACACCTCCTAAATTCTATGTACTTTCTTAGTTGTAATTTTCTAAGATGAAAACCCTCCAGTTAAAACGAAATCAGAATGCTTTCCCCAGTGCCATCGGATATATTCATGTGAGCCCCAAATTATACAAACGCATTGACTCATCAAAAGATTTGGTAGTTCCAAACGAGAGATACATCCAGCACGCAGGACGCCAAGAACGGTGTGATAGTTCAATGAACTTCTTCAGACATGTGACATTTGGTCCTTCAACGCGGTGAGAGACTATGAAAATCTATACTTCCTTTCGACTAAAATAATTTTGCCTCTGCTCAACGCACAGAATTACGTTAAGGAGAGCAAAAAATTACATGTTTGTCATAAATTACTACTATTATCGAACACACCATGGTCAAAAGTCAAGCGTCCTCCTTATCATTCTGCATTCAAGTAGAAAATATTCCATAGCCATGAAATTCACTCAATATAGCAAGCGACACTTTTGCTCAGTTTACATTCTAGATTTTGTGTCACTGTGTTAAATGCTCTGGAAAGAATTTGATACTAGCAAAACCAGGTTACCAATGCCTTCCATCTTGTTTTACTACTCCATGATTCATCACTGCTTCATTCCAAGAATTGCATTCTATACTCCCTCCAATGTGTAATCCTATTGAATTACATGTTCTCGTGGATGGTAGTCTCTTAGACTAACACATGGCAGGGCGGGCGGGGCAGGCCAGACGGTTGACGGTAGGGAATACAACAGACTTTTTGCTTCTCAACAATGAATTCCTATTTAGGGCATCCGAGACCCTTTCCTATGTCAGTTATTAATTCGGTGCTTTAGGTGGCTGGGAGGAATGAAAATAGTATATGGAGAGCCGAGGGACTTGAGACGTAACAGCTAATTGGGGTTGGCAACATATCGCTATCACTGGCAGTGTATTTTTACTAGAAGAGCAAAAAATAACAAACCTACTCGAATTCTCAGATACGTTCTATCCTAATATTGTTAAGATCGAGGATTTGAGTACTAGTATAGTCACAAATAGAGAATTGTTCTTGTAATAACTGGATTGCAGGCTCTAGGGACATTAATGACTTATACTGTGAAACTCTAATCAAGCATCAAATAGGCGACTCATTTGAAATGTCCTCCTGGGTAGAGACTCCATCAAAGAATTAACTTCCAGAATACGAACGTTAACGTATTAACAGAAAAGCCTTGAGGGAGCTCCTGTGTCTCTAAAACAAACAGCCGCAAATATCCGGAGCCCCAGAGCATAAAGTACACAAAATCGCAATCTGATTGATCAGCACGCACAACCCTCTTTCGACGCGTTATCTCTTGGTCCTGTCAAATTCACCCTTGACTGATCCTCTGTCCTGGATGAAGCTCCTTGTGTGGCGCCTGGCCCTCTTGTTCCCTTTAATGATGTTTCTGGAATAGCATTGGCAATAGCAGTAAAGACTTCAGTCACGTTTGTTCCTAACTTAGCACTAGTCTCGAAGAATAGTAATCCTTCCTCTTCCGCATACGATTGGGCTTCAGATGTCGAAACCTTTCTGGCATCTCCATCGGCATCCTCACCCTCAGCTGTGTCTGATTCTCCATCATCATCTATCGGGTTGCTTGAGTTTCCAGCTTCATTTGTTAAATCTAACTTGTTCCCGACAAGGGCTATAACTATTCCTGGGGATGCCTGTCTTTGAAGTTCTGCGACCCAGTGTTTTGCTTTGATGAGTGAAGTTGGTTTTGTGAGATCGTACACAACGAGAGCTGATTGCGCATTTCGATAATACATGGGGGCGAGGGATGCAAAACGTTCTTGTCCCGCTGTATCCCAAATCTCAAATTTGATTGTCCGTGTTGGTAAGTTACATTTTTGCGTTAGGAAGGCAGCTGCACGCCTGTATCAGCATTTGGGTAACAATCTTGTACTTCAGATAGCTTACCACCGATAGTGGGCTCCTTATTCTCTTGGAAGTCATTGTTCACGAATCTTAGGACAAGCGAAGACTGTACTTGGAGTTAGCGCAAGTTTGAAGGGGAACTATCATAGATCCTACCTTTCCTACTGCAGCCTCACCTAGAAGAACGAGCTTCACACTAGAACTTGGCTTGGGTGTCTGGTCTGCCATAGTGAAGATGTGATGCTCTAGATTTTGCTGTCGACGTCCCAGATGCGGGGATATGATAGGTACAGACAATCTCGAAACAGTATTGTTCGAATAGTTCTTATGGCGACGGTGTTGAATTGTTTGGGGACGTTTTAGGTATCAAGATAGTGTTTGAAGCCTAGATGTCAAAGGCAATTCCCAAACTTATGACGAAGCGTCACGTGGTCCATTAACTAGGAGCTATTCAGCCTAACACCGCAGGGGTGGAGTAACCCTCTTTTTTTTCTTGACGAGGCTCGCAGATCAAAATTCTTAGACGCAAATACTTCACTTTCAAATATCTCTAACCATGGCAAAACGAAAGGCGGACGATCTAAGCCAGGCTCCCATTGCAGCTGGAAGTAAAAAGGCAAAACATGTCAAAGCCGAGGAAACCGCGCAACCATTTTCGTTAATGGACGATAGCGATTCTGAGAACAGCCAAGATGATTCCGGCGGGGTTAAACTCAAGATCAATGAGGAATATGCAAAGCGATTTGAGCATAACAAGAAGCGAGAGGAGTTGTCAAGATGTGGGTTATCTTGTTTCTATTTTAGCCTTCGAAAAACTAATGTGGTGTAGTGGAGGAGAAGTTCAATAAACCTGCCAAACCTGTCAATGGGCAATATGGTGATAAATATGACGAGGACTCGGAAGATTCGAATGACACCGATGAGGATGATGAGGGTGTACTAGCAACTGAGGCTTTGGATGCTGAAATTTCTGCTACGTTGCAAGCTATCCGCTCCAAGGACCCCCGAGTTTACGATGAAAAGGTTACATTCTACGCCCCAGTAGAAGAAGGCGTGGATCCAGAGACTACAACAAATAAACCAAAACCAATGTTTCTGAGCGATTATCACAGAGAGAATCTCTTGAAGGGCCATTCTGGTGCAGAGGAAGCTGAAGAACCCCCTAAAACGTTTGTACAAGAGCAAGCAGATTTGAAGAGGACAATTACTCGGGAAATGCACGCTGTGGCAGACAATGTATCGGATAATAGTGAGGATGATGATGGAGGCTTTCTCATACCAAAACCAAAACCAAAATCAAACCCAGCAGCATCCATTGGAGGCATACATCCTTCACGAGCAGCTAAAGTCAAGTTGGACGTTGCAGTTGCCGACAAGGACCCGGAGACATTTCTTTCGAACTTTTTATCAGCTCGTGCATGGGTACCGAGCGATGGAGCTCGATTTCAACCTCTAGAATCAGATGACGACGAAGACGTTGAGCGAGCTGAGAAATTCGAATCTGCCTACAACCTTCGTTTCGAAGATCCTAAAGGCAGTAACGAACTGCTCAAATCCTATGCTAGAGACGTCGTTGCTGCTAAGTCGGTCCGCCGAGACGAACCCAATAGCCGGAAGAAGCAGAGAGATGCTCTAAGAGAGAAAAAGGAGGCAGAGCAAGCAGAGCGAGAAGAAGAAAAGGCACAGTTGAGGCGCTTGAAGATTGAGGAGATGGAGGAGAAGCTCAAGAAGATTAAGCAAGCTGCTGGTATCAGAGGGAAGGCTTTACGGCAAGAGGAGTGGACAAAGGTCCTCGAGGATGGTTATGATGATGACAAGTGGGATCAGGAGTTTTCTAAACACTTCGGTGAGGAATACTATGCGGAAGAAGAAGGTGGCTCAGAAGATGATGAGGAAGCTGTTGAAGCGGGCAAAAAAAAGAAGGTCAAGAAGCCTAAGTGGGATGATGATATTGATATTAATGATATTATACCCGAGTTTGTGGAAGAAGAGAAGTCACAAAACGAACCAGCTTTCTCGTTATCTGAGGAGGAGGATGCTCAGGCCACTGACGAGGATGGTGAAGGATTGCACAAGCCAAAGTCTAGCAAGGATCGACAACAAGAAAAGGCCGCCAAAAAGAAGGCGGCACGAATCGAAAAGAAGAAGATTGAGGATCTCGTTGATAGCCGTCTAGAACTAGAACTGCCCCTCAAATCCAAGCAACCCTCAAAGTTTCGTTATCGCGAAACCTCGCCCACATCTTTTGGACTTACAGCCAGGGATATTCTCATGGCCCCTGATACATCTCTTAACCAATTTGCTGGATTGAAAAAAATGGCTACGTTCAGAGATGCGGATAAGAAGAGGAAAGACAAGAAGTATCTAGGAAAAAAGGCAAGACTCCGCGAGTGGAGAAGGGAAACATTTGGCAATGAAGACGGGCCAGAAATTATTATAGGGGCGAATGCCGACAATGGTACGGTTGAGGATGACGTGGATATCATTGAGGGAAAGAAGAAGAAAAAGAGGTCGAGGAAGAGTAAAGGTAAGGTGGAAGCTTGAGTATGTAGTAAATCCAATGTGAAATAGAACGTTGCGGGATCATATCACCAAGATGCTCTTAAAATCTGGGGGTTCCCTTGGCTCGAGTTTTGTGGGAATTGAATGACAATAATTAGACCAACATAATAATTATTGCGCGATTTTTCAGAAAACTATAATGCTCTTTGGTTTTTTTGGGTGAGGTATTTATGAAGCAGGCTGTGCATTTCCAGCCATTTCAACCCACTATCAGCATTTCCATGCGCGATTTATGCCTCCTCGAATCTGGTTCCAAGGATAAGCGAAATGGAATAATTAACGCTCACATTGGTTCTTTTAGCTTCTTCCTTTCTGTTCTTGATGGATACATTGTGATTAGAGAACTGAAATCTATCACTCTTTGGGTTAGGGATACGCGTTGGTCGCTTAATGTGGTAAACTAGAAAGGTAGAAGCTGTCGGTGATGAAAATAAAAATGTGTTCAGGTGTCGCATTTTCTCTACTTATTTTGCTTCGCTTCTCTGTTTGCAAGTGAACTCTCCTACGCGTTATAATCTAGACATCAAGTGCAATTTGTGGAAGAGAATTGGAGAAATGGCCAAATCTGCTCCTACCACAGCTTACCGAACTCAATTTGAGGACGAAATTACTCAAGTGCAAACTAGCAGCCCTACTACCAATTGCGACAAGAACGTCACATCTCGATCTTCTTCGTCTGAAAAGCCAACAGATTTCGACTTTGAAGAGCGAGCGGCGCATTTTGCCGATCTTGATGCCAACCATAAAAAGAAACAAGTATGTAGGCTCAATCTAAACAGTATATCTAGGTATATATCCTATACTTTAGTGTTATTGGTGCCTGGGCATACATTTACTTACAATTTCTAGAACTATTCAGCATGGACTGTATTTTATTTAGGATTTCAGAGTATTGGAGTTGTATATGGTGATATTGGGACGAGTCCACTTTATGTATACTCTTCAACATTCACTTCTCAGCCTTCACATCAGGATCTTGTAGGAGCGCTTTCCATTATCATTTGGACTTTGACGCTTTTGGTATCAATAAAGTACGCTTTTATTGTGTTAGCAGCGGATGTGAGTATCTATAGAATCTTTGCATACCGGGGGCGCTGACTTTATTCCATAGGATGATGGCGAAGGAGGGACATTTGCATTATACAGTTTACTTGCACGTTATGCAAACATTGTTCGCCGTGATCCAAATGTTCAGTCAGACACGGTGAAGTTGCAACGGCATTTAACAGCAGATCTGCGACCTCCTAATCTCGGAGTTCGGACGTTTATTGAGAATTCTGCAGTAGCTCGAGCTTTTTTAAAAGGTCTCGGAGTATTGGGTGTATCCATGGTTATGAGGTTAGCCCTATAAGAAGGAGCTTATGCAGTAAAAGACGCTCATGGCTGACATATTCTTTAGTGATGGTGTACTCACACCAGCTCAATCAGTCCTTGGTGCCATCCAGGGACTTAAAGTGGCAGCACCAGATATCAGTACTGCAACAATTATAGGTGTAACATGCACGATTCTCGTTTTGTTGTTTGCAATACAGCCATTCGGAACGACTAAATTGGCGACTACATTCGCACCTATAGTTGTGGTTTGGCTTCTATTCAACTTTTGTTGTGGTATTTACAACCTCGCCATGTTCGATCACAATGTGCTAAAGGCATTCAATCCCAATCACGCGATCCAATACCTGATTCGAAATGGGGAAGAGGGATGGAGGTCATTGGGTGGACTGCTACTTGCTTTGTAAGTGTCTACAGCTAAAAAGAATGCATCTGGGAGCCGACCAAATATTTGAAATACTCGAGTTATGAGTATTGCACATTTAGCTAACACTGCTATATTATAGTACTGGAGTTGAAGCTCTATTTGCAGATCTTGGCGCATTCAACAAAAGAGCAATTCAATTATCTTGGTTGTGCTTTGCCTTTCCATGTCTGCTACTTGCTTACATTGGCCAAGCTGCTTTTATCTCGCAGGATCCCACCGAGAAGGCATTT
>Ga0247810_10000604_pt1 | contig 34432 bp, 41 predicted proteins | sample UWRJL119311C1_FD_179918 | JGI IMG/M metagenome (GOLD analysis project Ga0247810, IMG submission 179918) | Plant litter microbial communities from Arlington Agricultural Research Station in Wisconsin, United States - UWRJ-L119-311C-1 | ecosystem: Environmental > Terrestrial > Plant litter >... | reverse complement strand
GCAACCCCTCTATCCGCCAAGCGTGACGGTTGTTAAGCGAAAGTCTGGGGAAACTGATGATGATGTAATGGAACCCCCTTTTTCACAGAGCCTCAACTCGGAGTAATATCAACCACAACATTAACAAACAATAGCATCCAATCTTTCGCCTCATCTGCAGCACCCAAGGACGGTAAACTCAAAACAAAAACAAAATCCAATTTCAGCATGGGTACTCTCTTTCGTCCCCTGTTACGGCCCCAAGCTCTAGGTCTGGGACTGGGTGCCACTCTGATGACTTTCCACACCATGCGCCAGCCTCCGATGCGGCTGGATACGCTCACATCAGCCGACTCGTCGTACAGGCGTACGGCTCAAACGCCTATGATTCCAAAGGGGGGAGGATTGAATGCTACTGCCGTAAGACAGGTTACTAGCGGCTCGATAATAGGTTCGTTGACGCCTTTTCATTACTCAAGTCATCCTGCGAACCAACATTTGTAAAATAACCTCCTCCTCCGCCGAAAAGCTCATGACTTACCATGACTTGACGCGTTTCACACGCTGGAGAGAATCCAGGGGCAAAGAAGGTGGGAATATCAACTAGAAAATAGTGGTTTCAAACAGGCCAGGACAAAGCTTGTAAATTTGTAGAGCAGTCTCCATGGTGCCATCATCTCGTGACACTACAAACCAATAAAGAGATTTATGAGATCCCAAAGGACCTCCATCTCAGAATCGTATTTCAAAATCTAACTCCTCATACACAGGACTCTGCGCAGGCCTTGCCGTAAGCACCTTTTCCAAAACGCTAGCAATAATCCTCGGGCTGCTCGTTGTCGGCGTCCAAGTACTTCACTCACTCCGTTCTCTTCGCCCAGAAAGCTAACATCTACTAGGTTGCTTCTAGCTATGGTATAAACGTGATTCCCTACAATCGTCTCCAGAAATATGTCACAAGCATCAATCTCCAGTCCGCAGTTCAAGACAATGTGGCATTCAAACTCTCTTTCGGTACAACCTTTGCAATGGCTGCGTTCATGAAATTCTAGGGCGTCAGGCGCCAGGCGCGATGTATAATAACGAACAAGAATCATTTTCACCAAAACAAAAAAAGTTTGATCACCATGGCATTGACATTATTCTGTGCCTAATTTCATTAGTTACGCTACTATCTGCGCTGCATCATCCCTGTGAAAATAAACCCAGATCCTGCTATGCTATGCTTTCATCCTTACCGTATTCAAGTCTGCGAGTCTAATCCATCAGATTTCTGTGGTCTCGCGCTCCAACCACGCAAGTGCAAGAGAACCTTTCTTAAAGTAGCCATGTGTCTTTTCGTAGATATCCTTATGGTAAGTGTTCAGCCACTCCTTCTCTTTATCCGTGAGCAGTTTCAAGTCCATCAACTTTCTACAATATGGCACCATGGTCACATGTTCAAAGCCAAGGTATGACTTGTCGCCAAATCTATGTGTAGTGTCTACCTCTTTCACCATAATGATGTTCTCAATTCGGATCCCGAAGGATCCGTCTTCATAGTACCCAGGTTCGTTGGAGATCACATTGCCTGGGGCTAATGGAACTTCTGAGAGTTGTATACGAGTTCCGATACCAATTGGGCCTTCATGCACATTTAGATATGAACCAACGCCATGGCCGGTACCATGTCTATAGTCCAAGCCTTCTGCCTGCCAAAAATTAGATGCCTGAAGCTGTACAAAGCATTGCGTGCTTACCCAAAGAAATTGTCGTGCAAGAGTATCCAAAGCAAACCCACTGGTGCCTTTAGGGAACACCGCCACGTCAAGTGCAATATTACCTTTCAATACTAAAGTGTAGGCCTTCTTCTCCATCTCAGTGGGAGTACCGAAATGAAGCGTTCTGGTGGTGTCCGTAGTTCCATCTTGATATTGGGCTCCAGAGTCACACAAATAAATTTTTTGGGGGTCAATTATTGCGCAATTGTCTACTTCAGCCCTTGGATTCGGTGTTAGCCGGAAAGAAGCTAAGAGCGTCACACACACAACAGACTCCTACTCACTTATAATGAATCACGGCAGCGTTTGCGCCTAAAGAGTCAGCGTTACGCACAGTTGGAATGCGTTGAAATAAGAACTCACCTGTTGAGGATATTGTGTCAAAGGACAAGCCAGCAAATAGTTCCTTTTTCTTTCGTATATTTTCCAGCTCATCAGCCTAGAATCCCGAAGTCAGCATACACCATGTCATTACAATAACAAATGGACTCAATTCGTAGGATCTGCTTACAGCCTCAACCTCATTGAGCTCTCTTTTCTGCAGCTCTTGCTCTAACCATGCGAAATACTCTATTAAAGCAGCTCCATCTCTTATGTGGCATGCTCTCATGCCCTTTAATTCAGTCTCATTTTTAACAGCCTTGATATCCCCAACTAGACTCCTCGCCTCGTCCACGTTGGCATCACCACCTAGAGATAACTTTAAGGCCCACGATGCTTTGGTTGATATAGTAAACTTGTTTGTATTTCTATCCGGCAGATCTTCAACCTAAATGTGGCAGTTAGTAGATTTATGTATCTGTACACATCAAAAGCCACCGCAGTACTTTGTTACTGACATGCAGACGTACCATCGATCGCATATCATCAAAAATCTTGTCATAGGGCCGAATGGAAACACCATTTTTCGTAAGATAGGTCTCGCAGTCGCGGCTTAACTTTGCAATGTCAACGTAGAGTGTTGCCGTGGTTGGGGTGATTGCAGCATAGGAAAAGAATACTGGGTTGTAAGGGATATCGTCACCACGCAAGTTAAACAGCCAAGCAATATCATCCAGTGCTGAGACGATCAATCCGGCACTCTTCTTCTTTGCCAGGTCTTTACGAAGTTCCTCAAGCTTTACTGAACACTCCTTTCCAGCATACTCTTGTGGGAGCACTTTCACTTGTTCCTGAGGTCTGGCAGGTCGGTCTCTCCCCCACACCATGTCCACAAGGTTCTTATCTACCGCAACGAGATCCCTCCCACCACGCTTCTTGATTTTCTCAGCAAGTTTCCTAGCATCCGTCGCGCTTAGCAGATTTGGATCGACACCCACCACCTTACCTCCCTCCGATTGCTCTGCTGTCCACTCCTGCCAAGTTGGGACATCTTGTAAACCTTGTTTAAGCAGTATCCATTCCTCGCTCAGTTGTTTGGTAGCCTGGTTAAAATATCTTCCGTCAGTTGCAAGAGCAGCCTTATCAAGTGTAACCACTACGCAACCAGCCGATCCTGTGAAGCCAGAGATGTATGCTCTCCTGGCATCACAAGGTGCTATGTATTCGGAAGAATGGCTATCCTCGGACGGGATAATATAGATATCGATTCCATGCGCTCTCATAAACTCTCTGAGTTCCGTAAGACCCCCCAGACTCTTCGTTGTTGTCATATTTTCGATATACCCTGTTGAGCTAGCAGAATAATATCGCTGTGTTCCGCTTATCTTTATGGTAGGAAATGAGTACCTAAACTTCTACGACACAGAGTTAGATGACCAGAATTCCGTTCCAACTTGGTAAAGATAACTGCAGGCAGCCCACTTACCGGTGAGCTCGAATTAGGTCTTGCAAAGGGTAAAGTGTATTGAGCTGAGCATCTGGGGAAACGATCGAATGTAAGTCGCCTTGGCTGATTGACTAATCTCTCTGGTACAGACAGCTTTCTCAGCGAACCACGCATCAGATGTAGAAGTAAAAGGCAGAGCGAGTGTAACTATAGGGTCTAAGGCTTCTTTATATGTCTGACATTCATGAATAGAGGAAGTGTGAGCAGACAATCCTAGCTCTTGTACTGTATAGGAAGGTAGCGGGGCACTGGAGCTTGAACTGTGTCACCCCTGCAAAGAGCTTAAGGTTAATGTTTGCCTCACAATATTTTAAGGCTCCACACCATCGGCGTCTGCAGAAATGATTATGTCAAAAACATATTTGCCAGCTTTCTTTCTATACTTCCAGAATTGACAGGTTTATAACTTGTTGTGAGAGTTGTTGGGATATTGGTGGACCCAAAAAAGATATGCTGATGACTTCTTCGCTTGCTCAACGCGACTAAACTACATCTTTCCTTGGGTTACTTATCACCAGCACCAACACTAACTATGGCAAATTTGGATAATGGGCCATTGCCCAGCTCTCTCGAAGAGGTACAAGCGGTAAGCAAAACCCTTCATTCCAAAGAGAAGGGAAACTTCGAGAATTTGCTGGCGACCGTGCTAGAAATAGAAGAACTATAATCTAGATATTGGCTTGGCTCTCACGAGTTGGAAAAAACAAAGTCGCTAATGAATTATAGCTAATCCTTCAAATGTACCAACCTGGTGGTGGCTCAAAAGTATCAAGAATACAAGAAACTTTGCACAAGCTTCAACGGTCTCCTGAAGGGTGGCAACTTGCTCAGAATCTCCTTGGCCATAAGGAAGAGACAGTTAGGTTTTTTGGCGCGTTGACATTCATTGTCAAGTTAAATACAGATTCGTAAGTCTCGAGTCCACCACCCTGTTGCCCTGGGAATTAACGTGCCGGGAAGGAGCTCACTCAGTGATGATGATGCTCAGGATTTACTCCATAATATCATTGGCTGGCTGATACAGTCCCTTGATAAAGGCGAAGGAGCAGTCGTGGTACGAAAGCTATGTTCTGTATTGGCAGCGTACTTCATCCAGTTCTCACGGTCTTGGACCAGATGTGTCAGACATCTGTTATACTGCCTTTGTCTAGGCCAAGCTACTCCATATAATGAACTGGGTGATGCTCCTGAAAGTACCATCCTTGTTCAGAACATATCGAGTGACAAAGCAGTCATCATATTCTGGTTCATTTCCAATCTAGTAGAAGATGTTGGGAAAATGGACTCCAATTCTATGAAACAGTATGATCACTTCTGAAGCAGTTTGTATATTATCATTAATTGGCAACCTTATAGGCACAAGTTTCATCAACAAGTAGTTCCAAATGTTGAGGACGTGGTGGTTCTAGTCCAAAAATATTTGAGTGGCGATGCTATCGCAACTAATGTTAAAGTCCGCCAGGAAGCCATGCGTTGTTTTCAGGTCAGTTTATCTCTTTTGGTCCTCAACTAGGCTCATAGGAAAATATATGGGTGCTAGCTGTGGAACCAAAGCCCTGGTATTAGGTGCAGTTATATGCTGACCCTCTAGGCATGGGTGTCCTATTCACATCGTGCTTTCATAGACGATGAATTGGTTCTGGATCCACTTAAGACCTTAACAAGGCCCGCGATCATGTCCCTTATTGACGAAGACCTGTATGAAATTTCGATAGAACTGATTACGGACGTCCTTAGCAACTTCTCCAAATTTCTGCAAAAAGAAGATATGGACCTTATTTTCTCACTCTTCAGTAGCCAGTGGGCACAAGGGCGGTATCAAAGATTAGTTGGTGGAGATTTTGATTTTGACTCTTTACAATTTGGTTTATTTATGATTGCTTTTGGCGATGCAAACGTTGAAGACCTTGCACAGAAAGCCGCTACAGACCCGCAATGTGGGCAATTCTTGTCGGCACTTGGTGGGCTTCTGGGAGCAGAAGGGTACGTGGTGAACGATGATAAGATATTCGTTCCAGCCTTAGAGTTTTGGGGGACTTTCGTTGAATCAATGATAGATATCACTTATTCATCAGAGTCGGGGCATCCAGCCTGGTTCTCTGCCGCAAGTGAGCATGTTATGCAAGCCATCCAGAACTGTTGGCGAAAGATACAGTTTCCACCACAGGAAGAGTTTGATGGCTGGGATTCAGTAGATCGTACTGGCTTTAAAGACGCACGAAGAGACGTGTCAGACTTGCTGGGGCAGTTCTTCCTCATTTCTGACATCCCTATTCTTAATGTCTTCATTGATCTAACGCAGCAATCAATTGCTAGCAAGAATTGGACGGAGCTAGAGGCATCACTATACTGTGTTTCTCGATTTGCCGATTGCATTAGCAAACATACTGAGGAGGACCAATATCTGAGCCGAATATTCGAACCGTCTTTGCTTGCGCTGCTGACAAGCCAACCAGATATTCCTGTACGGACAGCTCACGTATTCCTGTCACTTATTCGAGAGTATTCTGAATACTTCGAAAGACACTCCGAACTCTTGCCACAAGTGCTAAACATTGTCTTTGGATCAGCCGTCTTTCCCTCACTATCCAAGAATGCATCCTGGGCTATTGTAGAGCTCTGCTCGAAATGTCGAAACATTCTTGTTCCTGAACTAGGGACCTTTTTGCAACAGCTTGCTGGCATGATCAACACAGCATCTCTGGATAGTAGTGTCAAAGAAGGCATCATGCAAGGCATATCGTCTATTATTCAAGCTATTCCTACTGACAATGCTAAAATTGCCCCACTAGAGCAACTGCTCCATTTTGTAGAACTGGATGTTGAGCGGTGCGTTCAACTACTGTTGACTTTCTCTTCACACCAAAATGCAACCGCACTGCCAACTCTTGACCCCACCACAATATACAATACGGCTTGTGAGCATGGGCTGACTGCTTTGCGGTGCCTTGAGGGTATCGCTAAAGGACTTCAAATTCCGATCGATGCACCTGTCGATCTTGAAAAGAAGTCAAGGTCAACGTTCTGGACGACCGGAACAGGTTCAAATATCCAACATCGTGTAATCTCTAACATAACTAGATTATACGAAGCACTCTCTAGTCGTGGTGATATCGTTGATGCAACTTGTAAGGTATTCCGCTGTGGATTTCGGGAACTTGAGCCTGGCCCGTTTGTCTTCCCTGCTACAACTGTTGCCCAAATTCTATTAAAGGCAAATCCACAAACCCCTCGATTAGGAGCTGTTATTACATCAGCGAGCTCACTCATTAGCTCTCACCAATACGACCAGGAGATTCAGGAAGTTGCGAATGTTCTCGTGAAATGGGTTAGCCAGATTTTGCAAAATTTAGATGGTGAGTACACTGGATGAACTATCTACTATTTAACAAGAACTTAGCTAATCTTATCAATCACAGACCCTAGCAATGACCCGGAAGTAGCACAGAATGGAATTGAATTTTTGACTCGTCTAGCTTCGATATACCCTGGTATTTTACTCAGCCAGGAGACCACATGGAATACCTTTGTCTTCACGTTGAAAGCTCTTAGAAGGAGTGATCCTTTACCGAAGCACGCTGCGGCGGATTTCTGGGTGCGTCATAGAGGCCTGCGTATTCTTCTGAAATTAAATACTCACTTCTCTCTTAGACTACCTTCCTAGCACTCCAAGACCAAGGAGCCCCTCTCCAAGATTCGATTGACAGCGCATGGCAAGAGTTAGGCCCTCTTCTCGCAGAAGCTCTCGTGTTCAACATGGGCGGTGATGCAGCACGGAGTGACTTAGATAAGCTTTGTGATCCTCTCAAGAAGCTTGTGGTGCGTCAGCTACGATCCAGGAATTGGCTTGAAGCCGCACTTCTCGCAGATAACTTCCCAAGTACAAAGGCAACTTCTAAAGACAAAGCGGTATTCCTGCAAAAGCTCATGAGGTATATATCTCCCCCCTCAAAAAATGCTGTGCTAATAATAAGTTCAAGTCTTCGTGGTGCTAAAGGTACGGCTCAAGTTGTTCGAGACTTCTGGCTAGCCTGCAGAGGCTCTAACTTTGGTTATGCCTCATAACGATAAAGTTTAGAGAACTTTGAGAATCTTCAAAAGTCAACACAATTACTGGTAGTGAATCTATCCGACGTAGCTAGCTTTGTGATAGATATGTCGTGGGATATCTGGGAAATGGGATCTGGTTGCCATACGAATTGTAGGCTGAACAGACAGACAGTCTGCCACTCCTTACCAGAAGCGGTAACAGAGATAACAGGTGAAAATTAAATGGAAATTGTGTAGAGAGCTTGGTATTTTTTACCAAGATGGTCTTTCAGTAATGACCTGGAGGCCTAACCCCTATTGCCGATTGTTAAGATGGCACTCAAGAAACTAATACCATATCATCAAGGCATTAAAACCTTCTGTATACATCCCATATATGGGAAGTGCGCGGAAGTCTCTACTAACGGTAAATTTCAGAAGGTTGATCACGTGAACCAAATCCGATTGTGAGGCGCAGAGAGAAGATGACAGGTTTTACAAGATAATGTGTATTACATCATTTCTATTCACATCTCCGGTCTGTGATTCAAGGACTGGATCCTACAAGGTCAAAGAACATCCTGAGAAAACTCCACTCCTGTTGGGATTTATGCGAACCAGCATTAACTTCCACTCGAGATTGCAATTGGTCAATGCCCCCAAATTCACCAGAGCTTGAAGTCTTTGTCCAAACCTTGCTAGCCAGACCTGGTCTCACCGCACCTGTACCTTAGAATATCTACACTTCAAGTACACTCACCTGTCTACCTTTTATTCTTATTAGCACTATGTCCATGCCAGAATGGTCCTCGTCTGCTATCGCTACTTTGTGTCAGTTGTAGCTGCACTGTTCCTCCTAACGCCAAGTCCAACTAATGCTGCGATAACAACGGTGCCGCAACCCTTAAGGAGTCTCCCGGCCACCTGCGAGTTTAGGACAATAAATTATATCACCGATACATTACCCAAGCTGTGCGGGAAGTCGTCATGGAGCAGTACGAGAACTACTGCGGCTACAGAGTCTGCGGCAGTCGAAAATTCCAGCACGACCGCTAATGCAAAAGCAACCAGGACTTCAATAACTTCAAGTCATGAGCCAATCCACGATACTATATCCAGTTCGACCAGCACGGACCCAAAGCAGGATACAGTTGCTGCCACAGCAGAGTCTGTGTCGAGCTCGCCAGTAGCTACTGATGCTGCCGAAGCAGATAGTAGTGAACTTAGTGAAGCATCTTTCCTTTCCTTCGAGGAGTGGAAAAAACAGACCCTGAAGAAAGCAGGCCAAAACAACCTACACGTAGGAGGCAGGAAGCCAAGTGAGAGACAGCGGGATTCCGAGAGCGTGGCGCACAATTTAGAATCTTTCGGGGACGAGGGAGAAATCGATCTCGCCTTTGCGTTCGCAAGAAGCCAAAAGGAGACGCCAAATTCCGAGGAGAAAGAACAGCAAGATTCAGAAATTGGGGTTCAAGTTCAAGACGAGACCGTTGGACGATCGGATCTGTATCGGAAAAAGGATGCTGGAAAAACTTGTAAAGAGCGGTTCAATTATGCGTCGTTCGATGCCGGAGCAACTGTTCTGAAAACCCATCAAGGCGCAAAAAATTCCAAGGCCATTTTGGTAGAGAACAAGGATACATACATGCTCTCAAAATGTGCCACAGCAAATAAATTCTTGATTGTTGAACTTTCAGTACGTTGCTTCCCAGAGAACTACGGGATTAGGCTAACATTTAATAGGAAGAGATATGGATAGATACTTTGGTTCTCGCTAGTTACGAGTTCTTTTCCAGCATGATACGAACTTTTCGTGTGAGTGTTAGTGATAAATATCCTGTGCGAATGGAGAAATGGAAAGATGTTGGAACGTACGAAGCACGCAATTCTCGAGAAATACAGGCTTTCCTCATCGAAAACCCTCAAATATGGGCGCGCTATATTAGAATTGAGTTCTTGACCCATTACGGCAACGAATTTTATTGTCCTTTGTCACTTATAAGAGTTCATGGTCAGCGTATGCTTGAAAGTTGGAAAGAGACTGAGTCAAATGGTGAGGGTGAAGAAGGCGAAGGAGGTGAAGAAAGTTCGGAAGAGAGGTTCGTCCCCGAAGCAATTGCGGAAACTGTGAAAGAGGAGGAAAGGTTAAAAGCTGAGCTGAAAGAAGCTCACGCAATCATACATGAGATCCTAAAGACTGTCGAAACTACTGCTGCAACTCCGAGCACCACAAATGCTCAAGAAACACCCGAATCCACAACAGTCCAGAACTTAACTAGTCCATGGACCAACTCTCATATTGCAGACATGTTTCCATCGAGGGTTAAGCCTTTGGCTCCAGACAATTGCGCCAAGTCAAATTCACCTATCACCAACTCTGATCAAGCTCTTACAATCATGGGCAAAAGTAGCAGCTTAACAGTTGAACCGACTAGCACCATAACCACAGCTCCAAATCCGCCAGGAGACGGAGCTACTGCGACACCGACGGTTGCCTCAACCACAAATTTCAAAGCTACCAACGCATCAGAACAAGATAATACAGGCCCAGCGTTTTCATCCTCTTCCTCTAGAATATCCTCTGATATGCGAGAGTCCATCTCATCCATCACCAGTCGACTTCAGAATTCTACGACATCTAAGTCTAAGATGAGCACTACTACTTCTGCTTCATCAGCATTACCCACTATCCAAGAAAGTTTCTTCAAGGCTGTCTCACGTCGGCTGCAATTACTCGAAACTAACTCGACATTATCATTGAAATATATTGAAGAACAGTCCAGGATCTTGCGAGAAGCCTTCTCCAAAGTTGAAAAGAAGCAGCTCCAAAAGTCAACCACATTTTTAGACACTCTCAACAGCACTGTTCTCGCTGAGTTACGAACTTTCCGGCAACAATACGATGAGATATGGCAATCCACAGTGATATCCTTAGAAGGACAGCGTGAGGAATCACGAAGAGAGATTCTAGCAATCAGTGCTCGACTCAATATCCTCGCAGACGAAGTTGTATTTCAAAAACGCATGTCAATCATCCAATCTGTGCTACTCCTTCTCTGCCTCGGTCTTGTAATATTCTCTCGAGTTTCCGGTAGCCACATCGATATCCCACTTCTCCACAGTCGAGCTAGAGCTCTAGGCCTCCCTCTCAGTCCTCTTGAAAGCCCACCAGAAACTCCTGAATTCCATAGATCAAGCTCAATGACCGATCATGATGAGTGGCTAGAACAGGAACCAGAGCTGAGTCTAAAAAGACGGCGTTCTGACTCTCGATCTCGAAGTCCAGACAACGCACCACCAACACCTGTCTCCTCATACTCGAGATCAGACAACGTGCCTACGCCTCCTTCCGGTGGTGATGAGTTAGGACATCCAGCCGAGAATGTCCTAAGCGATTCCTCAGAGAATCTAGTAGTACATTCCCAGCCTCGTATTGGGAGTCCAGGTCCCTCGATATGGAGCGGTCGGACACCCAAGAAGCGAAAGGGTGTCCTTAGCCAACAAGAAAAGTTATCGCCAAGTAGCGTGCATGATGAAGCTCTATTCGAGGATATGTATAGACATGGTGCTGAGGAGCCACATTGGACTCCAGAGGATTCCGGTTTAGGCAGCGCGATATTTCCATCTCCGCCACCAGAGGATAACAAACGCGTTTTCAATGTGAAACGAAAACCTTTACCGGCTTTGCCTTCGGATGACGCAATATAGTAGCAATGTGAATATGTTTACGGAACTTAGCGTGGAGTTAATGGGTTAATGTACATAGGAGTACTATGTAAAATATGATTGAACGATCTGCCTTCGCGCCCCAGTTCACACATGTGCGGTTTCAATAATTTCGAGGAAATCCTTTGGCTCGGTATGGCTAACACATTCACAGCACTACATCCTTGTTTGTGAAATGCAATTTAAATGTTCAAGACTCCAGCAAAATTTTATTGTAGCAAGTTTGTACCTTAGGATGATTTCTCAACTGTCTTATTCTGCTAGTAAGCCCAATGAAACATAAGCGAAGTGTCCCTAATAGACTGGTAAAAAGAAAGGCAAGTTTCATAATATTTGGCATATACGCGCAATTCGTGTCACATCCGTCCAATTTCCTTCAAAATTTAAGAGCATCATCCATTGCCTTGGATATCAATCCCAATATTTCTGAGCAGACATGAGTACGCCAACCAAATCCGAAGATTTTACCAAGGTTCCTAGCAGCAACTTCAGAAAAAGGCTATTGTCAAAAAGTTTAATGTTCAGTCTGGAATGGAGGTCAGTTTGAAGCATGACAAATGGGAGTCTACGAACAACTTTAATAAGGAACACCGCGGTATGGAGTAACATTATAGGAGCGGTCAAAGGGGCGTCCATTATAGTCGTACTCCTCGCGCTGAGCGAGGCTGGTGCCCCGGTCAAAGTTACCACGCCTACGGTGTTCTTCACGTACACCGCCGTTACCAGAACTTGGGGCGAACAATCCTGAAATAGTTAACATAGCTCAGAAGAAGAAGTCGTGATATTTACCAACGTGCTCAGCGTTCTCACAGGACCTCTTCAGCTTGGAAGCATTGTCCGACTCGGGGAATCTTTCTTCTTGTCCAGCCAAGGCACCATCGTGGATGGTGAAATATAGCTAGAATTGAAGTTAGCACATTTCTTTGGCTGATGAGTGAAGTCAGGATATACTTTTGGGCGGTAGTGAGCTGGTTCGAGCATAACAGACGAATTGCGGAACTTCTGTACGAGACAATCCTTTCCTTGAATAGCTGAAAACTGTCAGTTTAATCACCCCCGTTCAGAATAAAAGCAACTTACTAGCATAAGAAACTTCTGCGACTTTGTCCGACTTATACCTATGCCTTTGTGCGTTAATACTTCCTCCCCAGTTAATAATATCAGATTCCTTACCACTTCTGTCCTGAACGAGCATGGACAAAATCGATGATATCCAATGGCTATTCAGTCAATAGTAGCACACGACTAAGAATTAGGATTACTTACATCGGTGAAGTTAATGAAAGCATAACCAACACTGTAAAGGTCAATGCACATCCATTTGACTTATTTACTATACGAGACCTACTTGCAGTCATTGGAAAAGTCCTAATGCTTCGTCAGCAGCTGCAAGACGGATTTCTTTGTAAGTCATGCTTGACAACATCTTGTTGTCGGAAGGTTCAGAACGAGATGTGAGTAGCTTACGATGCGTAAATACATAAAGTCATATTTGCAGCTGCTGGATTCGTCAACGATTTCCTTTAGTTGAGCTTGCGAAAGTTTGTTAGGGATGTTTCGAAGCATGACCTAAGAAGTATGAGTTATTCAAAATTTCGTTTGTGTGAAGATGTGTGACAATGATGGAAATGGAAAATGGAAAATGGAAAATGCTGCAAAAGTGTAAAAACATACCGTGGTACGAACGTCCGCCCCTTCATGGATTTTTTCAACGTCAACGTAGTTGTGGCTGCTAGCAGTTGAATTATTATTACGGGGTCGTCCGGGAATCTTCACAGCATTTTGTCGACGGGCATTCTGTTGATTATAGACATATCCTCTAGGAGCCATGTTATAACCTTGGTAGAGACCAACCTCACGTGGGCCATATGGAAGATTTTGTCGTTCATAATAGGCGGTATGATCTTGTCCCGAGCCTGTAGGATAATAGCCTGGTTGGAGAGGAGCCATATCATATTGATGGCATGCCATGACTCGATTAGCTTGAATTGACCAGTTAGCTCGCGTCTAATAGATCGTGATTAAATTACAATGTCTAAGAATAGTCGAAATTTCAAAGAGAATTAGTAAATCACACTGTACGTACCAGTTGCTCGTGGAAATGTCGGAGTTCGACCCATAAGTGATCCCATAAAGGGTGGCGGAACCATGCCTAAAGAGACATTCCCAAGAGCTTCATCTGATAGAAGATTAGCAGGTTTTATGCCTCTCGCGTATTTTGAAGAATGACTGAGACTGTGAGGTGGGCCGTGACGTACTCAAATCAAATGACTGAATAGATGAGCTACGAGTTGGCGTAAGCTGTCCGGCTAGTCCTTGGGTCGATTGGGTGGTAATGTCTGGCTGATGAAGATGAACTGAAATTGTGACAGTTTGGTCAACTTCAACCTTGACTGGGCTGTAAGGGACGTGGATGAAAGCCTTTCCAACAGTGAGAACTCTTCCGTTCACCCTCTGGGTAGCATCGATAGCGTTATTGGCGTCAAAGAACTCGGCAACCATCTTGAATGTTCCAGCCTCGGTAGCCTAATTAACAGATTTAGTCTATGACCATTATCAAGCTTGTTCGTTACAGTATCCGAATAACAGGAATGGGGACTAGAATAGGAATTTGGAAAATAAAAACACATACCGCGATCTTTTGCCATGCAACCAGCTCTCCAGAGACACCAAGTAGCTGACGGAGATGTTGCTCGAAGGATTTCTTGTTATGGGCAACGGTGGCAGGGTATAGAGCGGTCAACACTACCTGGCCTTCGTGTGCAGAATAGCGACTACTTGGGCTTGCAACCTAAAAATGATTAATTGGTTCAACAAATTGAGGAAAACGTACCATTGCCCAGTCCACCGGGTTCATGTATTCAATAGCGAGTGCTTGGTGTTCTAAGCGGATAGTATTGTAGACGGCATTGGCTTCTTTGATGTTAGGGAATCGAATGAAGACTTTGTTACCTTGACAGTCGAAACGCTGACTTCCATGATTGATGACTCCCTCTGCTGCCAGATTCTGTAGATGCCCTGCTTAGTCGATGTCCTTCACAGGTTTGAATGTACGACGTGATCGAAAGAAATTGGAAATGCATGGAGGCAAAGCAATGTATTACATACCTTCATCGTGGCCATAACCTTACCTGGAACGTCAGCATCATCATAAATTGCACAAACTTTGATACATCGGCTTGCACCAGTATCTGTGGTAAAAATGCCAAAATGAGTGCTGCTTGGTGTGCTGCTGCCACTCTCCGTCGTGTCTCCAGACACTGTCTTTGGATGTGTTAGCTGTATCATAGTAGGTCATGGGCTAGTGGTTTACTTACAATGGTGTAGCTCTGAGAATCAGCTCTAGAGGGCTGAAAGGTTACAGCATTTGCAGACAATGTTGTCTTGCGGCTGGCTGCGGCGGTGGCGGCGGTAGTGGTGACAGTAACGAATGGATCATCACGACTAGAAGCTCCAGCTCCAGCTCCAGCTCCAGCTGATAAAGCAATAGCAAAAGAGCCTCGACGAAGATCCTCGGGAGAGAATGCTGTCAGTGATGTATCCGGTGTTCCTCCCACAGACTCGGCATTTCCTGGCGAGGAATGAGGAGAGATCGAGAGTTTTTCAGGGCGGTAGGAAGCCATTTTGAGGTTCATAGAAGACTAAATGAAGTCTTTAATGGGGTGGGAAAGGGAAGATATCACGAAAGTGTGATGATGTCTGAATACTGAGAGTGAGATGAAAGTCGCAGGAGATGATAGCATTAAGATTGTGGGAAGAGTAGGCGAGATATAAGGCGGGTCAGGTTGGTGAATGATGAGTGTTTCGTCTCTATTCTACTCTTGTAGTAAGTGAAGTATGGAGTGTGAGGAGTGAAGGGGAAAGGGGGACAATGATGGATTCACTGGTGTTTTGGGCAGTTGCGATTTGCAGCTGCCAAGGAAGGTGCGGCAGTAGGAAGACAACAACAACAAACAATACTGACACTTACTGCTACAGATACTCGGGAAGATTGGGAGATGGAAGTTCATAGCCCATAGAGTTCGCAGTATATGTATTTCCTGTATTGTCCATGTCATGACTCTGCTACTCTGCTAGATATGGACTAGGTTGGTGGTGGAACAACTAGGCCATGAAATGACTTGTTCCTGGAATATTTGAGCTCTAAAGAAGATATTGACTGCTTGTAAAAACCCTCACCTGAGATCTTTACTTCTAATCCCTCTACCACTCGGCCAGTAGGCAGTTTGACTTCTTGGACTTCCCAATCACTGCCATAAGCTTGAGATGAAGTGAATAGCCTTATTCCTAGTAAAGTTCCAACTCAGACATGCCTGTCTGATATTGCTTCACATATTCCTAGGTAGGCGTCACCAAAGACTGGCCCCCTTATTTCAGTGAATAAGCTAGTTTTCTTGAACAGCTCGGTACCATCTCAGTCCTTGAAATGTCCCCTTGGGAGAGCTACAGATGAGTTGGCCCAGTGAACCTATTCCTCTATCTCACAAATTCTTATTGTCTCAAATAGTCTGACAAATGTAATGCATAAATGGGCCTAGGCTTAGAGTCCATTATATATTATATTTTGCTTTACCTCATTCATGTAGCATGTAGATTGAGCCAAAGTGCACTTGTCACTTTCAGTCTATATTTCACTTGTACTTGCCCATATAAATTGCCATCAAAAAAAAGATTGTAGCGCAAAGAAGAGAGCTCTATAACAAGCCAGCATGTTGAATATATTGGTAGACATAAAAACAACACCAAATTACAAAGGCTGTATATAGAACAGCTAGCTTCTTGCTATTTCAAACATATCCTGGAGCTTGCTATGGCACACAACGTTTTTCTCAAGCCTGCATCAAACTAGGATACTCATTAGGCGTAGTCCACATTTTCTCATGAAGAATCCATCTCGATTCTGCCACCCTTTAGGATAAGGTAACAGAGGGCGGAGGATATATAAAGACACTAGTACGTTGGGTATCAAGAGGATTGCTAGGGTGGGAATTTGCTCCCAGGAAATAAGAACCATGACCTCACTGGCTGGAATCTATAGAAACAACGTATGGGAAAGTGGTGACTTCACCGCGCACGGAAGATACTAAAATGTGGTTGAGCGACATGTTCAATGTGGTCAGTTTTGGGTTTGGATTGAAATGCTAGACCTCCTTTTCCATTGGTGCCTCAGATCTTGGCTGGCTCAGTCACTGTTGTGATGGGTCGCAGCTCACCTTCACCTCAGGCACCGACATATAGGACCACAACCTAGGCACAATAACCCTCTGTACTGCCTCTATACCAGAACAACTATGATGAACAGGTCTATTCTGATATAGTCTCCGTATTCTCATTTCCAACATGTCTCGGCGTAAGATACAGTACGACGACTATAAAGTTGCTGTGCAACAGGTACAGACCTACAGCCTCATCTGTTCAATACCTCATAGAAACCAAGCTAATTGCTTCCTATTAGATCATTCTTTCCTCCTCCGATACTGAATACCTGGATCAGTTAATTCCCGCTCTCAAAGATGCAACGAACTCCAATCGAACGGCAGGCCTTTTGCATGGCTTGTCACAATACGCAGATGAACGCGAGGCTGACATTGAGCGAATTGGCTTGACGAAGCACGAAGAATTCTTGGATTCAGTCAACCAGCTACAACGTGTGCGACAAGGGACTGTCTCTCTGACTGCGGAGATCCTCAAGCTCAATGAGTCCATTCAAGAAAGTACAGAGAAGCTTGCTGCGCAGAAGGAGGCCTTGGTCGATACGAAAGCTATTCGACAAAACATTGCTGAGGCATCGGAAGCGTTGAAGGAGTCGTTAAAGATTTTACAAGCGGTCAATGGGGCCCACGAGCTGATCAAAAGGAAGAAGTATTACGGAGCTTTAAAAGCGCTGGATGATCTTCAAAATGAACATCTAATTCCTACGATTCAAAATAAATATGCAACGCAGAATAAGCTGGCGGATATTATACAAAAGTCTATACCAGCATCACAGAGAGCTATCTCCGAAGCGGTCATGACAGATCTGAATACCTGGCTCTATCGTATTCGAGAGACGTCCCAATTCTTGGGCGAGGTTGCATTTTACCATACAGAATTAAGACGAACGCGGCAAAAGGAGCGCATGGAATCTAATGAATTTCTGCGAGCATTCAAACTAAACTCTGCCATAGAGTTGGTATTTGACGAAAGCGAGGAGTTCGACGTTTTGGATAATGATGAGCTTCAGGTTGACTTTACACCACTATTCGAATGCTTGCACATTCATGAAGCTCTTGGTCAAAGTGAAAAATTTCGAGTTGACTTTGCTGCAACGAGAAGGCGTCAGAAGGAGTTGCTGCTCCCAACTTCTGTGAACTTAGTTGACGAGAATGACGATGCTAGTCTGAGCAGTTTACTTGAAGGGATTGCTGGTTTCGCTATAATTGAGAAAGCCACTATGAGGAGAACCCAGAATCTCCGATCTTTAGTAGATGTAAGTATACATGTTACTCTCGAATACAAAATACTGATAGTATTACCAGGTAGACGAGCTCTGGGATTCGATGTGCCACAGTGCCATGAGTCTGATTGCAAAAGCATTGGATACAATTGACAACGCCGAGGTACTGTTGAAAATCAAGGGTGTCATAGCGTTGTTCATACAAACCATGGATGTAAGTGATAGGGAGTTCTAAGATTCGATAAACACTGACTTTGGAAGGGATGGGGTTACTCTGTTACTGTTTTGGATGGTTTCTTACTCAAGCTATTTGAAAAGTACGCTGAGTTACTTAAAAGAAGATTCAGCGATGATTTCCAAGAGGTGAGTCAAATTAGAGACAGGCATATATTAAAGACTAAATCGTTTCTAGATTGTCTCCACGGATGATTACATGCCAATGCCTATTGCTAATCTTGACGAATATGATAAGGTGGTTAATGTTAGTTGGTTTACGCCTGACAAACCAAGAGAAGAACTTAGGCATGTAGCATCAAGAAATTCCCGATCTAAGCTAACTCTTCTAGCTTTCCTTCTGTTCTCCCATTTTCTCAGATGTACCCACTTTGTTGTATAGATATTCGGAATTTCCTCAATCAGTTCTACTTTTTTTCAGACGATCATTTCCAGCACCCTAATGTTATCGACGATACGCTCAAGAAAGTCAGTAATTTATTTACCATTTCATATGCGCACAGCTAATTAGAGCAGTCCTTGGATGAACTTCTTTCCGAAAAAGTTTGCAATTCTCTTGTTGAAAGACTAAGCTCTCAGTATCTTGGACAGATTGTTCAGATTTTGATCAATCTGGAACATTTCGAAACCGCGTGCAGTGAGTTAGAGCAGCTACTCATAGCAGCCAGGTCTTCTACTTCAGCCGGAGGTCCTATTGTTCTAAACGCCACGGAGAAGTTCCGGAGCAACAAGAAGACGGCCGAGAAGCGTATTTTCGAAGTAGTGAACTCGAAGATCGATGATCTGGTAGATACTGCAGAGTATGACTGGTGAGTTTGGTAGATTCCAAAGTGTTGTTCTCCTGTGCTAATACCGTCCTAGGATGGCACCAACTTTAGAAAAAGAACCAAGTAACTACATGCAAGAGCTGTGTCGCTACCTGTCCAATATCATGCACTCAACACTGCTTGGGCTCCCACGCGAGATTAAAGAACTGATCTACTTTGATGCCCTATCCCATGCCGCCAGCATGATCTTGGTAAGCACCGACCCGTTTCTCAAACGTGCAAAGACAAGTCTAACAAGACCCAGGCCCTCCCACTATCCCCCGATGTCAAGAAAATAAATCCCAACGGCGTCGCCGCTCTGGCCAAGGACGTCGCAGTCCTCTCGCAGTTTGTGGATAGCCTTGCAAATGCCGAGATTTTGAAAGAGAATCTGGATGAGCTACAGCAGACGGTGCAGCTAATGCAAAATGATGACCCGAACGACTTCTATGATACGTCTATCCGCAATAGGAGGTTTGGCCGGGTTAATGCTTTGAATGGTCCGCAATTATTAGAGAAGTAAGGCATTCTAGAACCTGTAGAATTTGAGAATCAACTAACGGTTTTTACAGACTTACATACACCGTAGTTGGCCCTACCAAAACCGACCGGCTACAAAACTTCTCCTCGAGATTTGGTATTAGGTAGCTGCTGCAATCGAAGCACGGATCCTCTTCGGCAATGTCTCACAAGTTCTGTTATGACGAACGACAAGAGTATAAAGGAACTGAAAGAATATATTTCCGACAATAAGGCCATGTCCAGGCACCTTGAACTCAAAGAACGAACATACTAGGCCCTTTTGTGCAATAAACTCCGAAACAATCAACAAACCCCCCGCAAAGTGGTATCTAGCTCTCCAGGCACGCTTTAGCCAACCTCGTAGTCACGCTCTCCTTCTGCATCAGCATCTCCTTCCCCGCCATCATGTCGTGGATAATTATGTCCTGGGTCTTGACCGACTGGCTCCTGGGGACGTTGATTGACGTGATACATTTGCTAGAGCATATAAATTAGTACTGATCAGATGATACCTCGGTGGTTTGCAATTACCTGTTGTGCCTGCATGGGGGGATATCCATATATGCCTTCCATATCCTGGTACATCTGTGGTGGTGGGTTGCCATAAGGCGGAGCTTGTCCAGGCTGGACTTGTTGCGGTGCATACATGTTTGGCTGTTGGCGATAATCCTGCTCAGGCGCAAGGTGTTGACCCGCACTGAGGAATTGGTCTGGGGGTGGCATATGTGAATGGCCAGACTGTGGAAGATGCGGTTGCTGTGGAGGAAGCTGTGTTGACCCGGGGGCGGCAACCGAGGTGGGCGCGCCTCCTGTGGCTCTCTTCGCAGAAGCTGCTTCTTCGCGCGGGACTATGTCAATTAGGAAATCAAACATGTCTGACTTGGCCAACGCGGATGCGATATCTGATCTTTGAAGTGTGCGCCGCTTGTTCTCCTCTGCGTGGATCCAGGCTCGCATGGTCAGTTCGGTGATGAAGATATCGCACCCTTTCGCGAAGAGGATTGGTGCCTCGGCCGAGATCATCTTCACTTCTGGGTCTGCCTTCATGACCTTCTTGATACGCGCAAGCGGGAGCTGGTGCAATTTGTAATCGTGCGTGTCTTGCTCCAGGTGGTTGATAATCTGTTGCCAGTAGGTAGTCAAGATGTCTTTGTATTGGCCGTGAAGTCCCTGGTTAACCTATTGAAGAAGTTAAATATGCTCGTAACATGGAAGTCAGATGGCTTTAGGCTACATACGTTTGCCCATGATCCTGAGTAGAACTCCGCGACAGGCGCAAATCCTTGAGCTGAGAGCTGTTCCCGCGTTAGCTAAATAAAGAGTCGTTGTCAATCAGAAGCACGTACAGCAACACTGGCACCTAAACTTGAGAATTAGCACATCATCTAATAGGTAAAATGGGAATTGTTTGCCGTGACAATTGCGGACGTACCATAATGTCCTCCATGGGTTATATCATAGGCTGGCGCATTGCTACGTTGGGGTTGCCCGTGGGACGAAGCACTGGGTGCGTTCTGATCCATCTTTCCTCAACCCGTGTTGTTTGTCTGGTCAATTGTTACCTGTAGCACGTTTGGTGCACGGTAAGACTCGTAGGAAACTCAATGCGCACGTTTGCTCGCGTTGTTGAATGTCAGGTTGGGGTTTGTAGGGTGATTGTTGTTCGTGTGTAATTTGGCCGGAGGTGTGCGTCGGGAGGTGGCGGAAGCTGACAGTCCGGGGGCTTGAGGTGCAGTAGCAAGAACAGTGAGGTTTGCAGAAGCACAATTGATATGCTCACAATGCGCTCTTGTTTGCGCGACCACAGCAGTGAAGCCGTACTGGTATTGTTGATGTTGATGTTGATGTTGATGTTACTTGCGCGGGCCAATAGATTGTGAGAGGCTGGCGAGCTTGAGAAGGCTTCGGCTTTCGTTTGGCAGCTGTACAAAGAATGAGTGGAGGGGGCGAATTACAGGGCGAACGCGACGAAGCAGGCCACCACTCAAATCCAATGCTGAGCCGCACTATCGGTCTGCTTTGCCCACTCACTGCTCGCGGTGCGCTCTTCACTGCTCACTCTTCACCAACCCACTGTTGTGCGGAGAAAGAAGGCTGACACTGGCTGGGTGGGCGGCGTTGGCGATGGGCGATGATGAATGGCCGCGCTCAGATACCTACTTGCACAGGAGGGAATGGGTTGTGTACGTTGTATGGTCAATTGGCACCCTGAAGCTGCTGGAGGAGCATTCGGCCACTGTTATATGCAAAAGTCAGAATCGCATTGGGCAGCTTTTCCTGCAGATATACGACCAGGTAACAGGTACTGGCGTGCTGTGCGTTGGCCGCCCCCATCAGCCACGGGAACCGTTACAGCATCGGCATTCTATCATTATCCTCATCCTGCCATCATCCCACGCACCGCACTCCAGGCGAGGCTTGCAAGCTGCAGTCTTTTACGTGGGTGTCTGGTGGTGAGGGCTCTTGGTGGTTGCATATGAGATGGCCAACGTTTACGTTACTGAGAAGCCAGTTTTCTCTGTCAGTGCCCAATGTACCACCACGCCCAGTATTCCTTTCTTCCCTCTGCCCTCCTCTCCTCCCCCATCATTCAATGAAGAGCATTTTCCCCTACGCAAAATTCCACGATGGGGGCTGAGGATGGCCGGGTTTCGCGCGCTTTATCAGACCGACTTTTGCTCACCGTACTTTGCAGCCGCTCAAGAACTCAAACAACTAATATGAGCTCTCAAGATGATTGATAAAACGGGAGAGAACCAACGTAACGAGAGACTTGCTTTTGATTTGAGAGTCAATATGAGAACCTAACTCCTAGGTATTGACTATTTTATCAACCATACAAAATTGGCTGGGGAGATGGCCCGAAGCTTGACCCACGATGAAGGCAACGCTAGTCCAAATGAAGAATTAGCACATAAATTTATTTTGCCCGCCCTATAATTCTAGAAAACCGTGAAATATTTCCACCAACTTGCAAAGCACCAACATCATGGCAGACCAGCAGTATTCTGATGATCAGCTTCTTCAGCTGCTCAAAGATGCTGAGGGGCGTCTGAGAGGTGTCAAGAAGACACAAGAGACACATGCGCAGTCTCTCGTGTCGTTACAAGACAGGTACGAATGATCAAAGGATGAACGCTGGAGCTTGACTAACATGCTGCACAGTATCTCCAAAGGTTCCTCCGAAAAGCACATTATATCGTACATCAATTCAACTAGCAACGTTGCGCGAGTTGATGCTGCACACCTAGTAACCGAAGAGCAGAGGAAAATGGCAAATATGGCTAGAGTAGTGGTAGATCCAGTAGCTGTGAAGGTCAACGCTGAAAAGGTAAGCTTATTTCTTTACTTATTTTCGACATCTTCTATGAGGAAAATTTTCCAATCAACTTGACGCAGAATTTGGCCCCGTCTTGGAAGCCGCCCTGCAATAATGATGTTCTTATTTTCATAGTTACACTGAGAAGACCATAACAATCACTTATTTACAACGAATCATCTTGTTTGCGCAAAGCTAACTCGATACCAGGTCAAGAAAGCAACCGCTGGTTCCCAGTGGTTCAATCTTCCTCGTACCAATTTGACCCCAGAGCTGAAGCGTGATCTCCAATTATTGCATATGCGTGGTGTTCTGGATCCTAAGAGGCATTACAAAAAGGAAGGCACAAAGCTCAAGGTTCCTGAATTTTCACAGGTGGGCACGATCATTGAGGGACCTACGGAATTCTTCAGTGGTAGATTATCCAACAAAGACAGGAAGCGAACATTTGTTGAGGAGGTCATGAACACCGAGAAAGCATCTGGACGATTCAAGAACAAATACGGAGAGATCCAAGCTGCCAAAACCAGCGGGAAGAAGGCACACTATAAGGCGCTCAAGGAAAAAAGGAGCAGTGGTCGGGTATCGAAGGGATGAAGCATTTGTATATCAATTGCTCATCTACCAACATATCTTCTTTGCCTAGTCGCAAACTCCCAGCGCCAGTTCAAGTGTCAAAAGACCATGAACCACGAAGCGAAATTACGGTCAACGTATCAGTTGGATCTGAGCTTTCATATCGGGCCAAGTAAAGTGCCTGTTCAAGCTTTGAAGCCTCTACCGTCGCTATACTGGAGGGATCGCACCCCTCCATCTCACTTTTGAGGTGAGCTAAACAAATAGTGCTCTTACCAAGACAGGTGTAAAAGTATATAGATAATATACTTACTTGATTCGATCAAGTACAATAATCATATTTTCTCAATTGAAATTTTTGTAAAGTAATTCTCGAATATCTAGTATTGTTCTAATTGGTGAGCGTTGTAATCATTTACTATACACTTTGCAGTCAATATTAAAGTGTATACTCCTGGTAACTATTTGATTTATATTTGCATAATTAGACCGAACACGTAGAACCCCCTCAGCAAAAAAATATCCAGAGCAAAATCTTATAAGACATAAAACAAAGCTCAAAGTATTCGAACAGGTAAGAATTTTAAGCCCCAAATTTCCTGATGTTGTGATGCCGGTCCAAAAATGTGATTTCGTTGTGGTCTGGATGGTGGGTGGGCCAGGATGTGACTTGACTTGAGCCGAACCACAATATTTTGTTCTGCTTCAACACTACCCTCTATCAACCACGCGATCGAGTAGCCATGGCCACAAAAATAATACCGTCGCTACGGCGCATAACAGTCAGTTGCATCTCTTCAATGTGTACTACCCCAGCTCGGTGGCTAAGTGTGCATAGGCAAATCCAATCACAAGTTCAAGTCATGCACTTAAAGGACATCGCCCAATAATCTCAACAAGCCCATTCTCATCTAGATACAAATCGAGCTCAGCGTATGTACCTGACTGCTCTGAAAGAAGCCAGTAGACTGATTTCATATCATAGACAACCATCCAAGGCGCGATTAGTGGACGAAGCGTACGTTGAAGCTCCAATTCCCATTCGAGTGCTCTCACTAAATAACCTGCAGCGAATCTGCTACAAAGCAATCCGACCCAGTAAACCTGGACAATGTCCGCCTTCCTCGAGCCGTCCAAGCAGCCTACCTCCGTCCCCTCCGACGAGAAGCCCAATATGATGTCCCATCTGCCGATCTCCAAATACGCTCCTACAGCATCCGTAACCTCGAATTTTTCTCCGACTTCGCCATGCGCGCTGCCTACTACTTAGGTCTCCCTGCATATGGACCGGTCCCCCTCCCTAGAATCGTCGAGCGTTGGACCGTCCCCAAGGGTCATTTCATTCATAAGAAATCGCAAGAAAATTTTGAAAGAAAGACGCATAGGAGGATGATTCAAATCAAGGATGGACACCCTGAAACTGTGGAGATTTGGCTGGCCTTTTTACAGAAGCATAGTTACTACGGAATTGGTATGAAGGCGAATGTATGGAATTATGAGAAGCTTGGTATGTTTGCCCTATATTCTTGGGAATATGTGATAGATTTGGGATACGTGACGCTAATTTTCAACAGGGCTGGGAGAGACGATGGACAAGAGAGCGAACGAGATGAAGGGCGAATTAGATCAGAGATGGGCACTGTTAGGATTAGAGAAGGGATCGATGACGGTTGACAAAGCCATCGAGGCGGTTAATAAGGAGAGTTTCAGAGTTGCTGGTGGGGGGTGGCCAACGGTTCTTCCGGGCACCGAATAGATCAATGGGAGCTGTATAATGAGTTGTTTATCTCTGGAAGAAGCTCTATGATCAGAGAAGTTCGAGTCTAGGAGGATCACCAGAAACATGCATGAGTGGAGTTCCGGGCAGGTGTAAATACTATGTATCAATATCAAACAATTGAACTGCTATATCCTAGTAACTACTCGATATTTGAATTGAAATTATTGACTCTTTAGAGGCTGAGATATGTACAATAAGGTGTGATCGAAAGCCCTCTTCTGTCATAAGTTGACTAGTATATATAGGATGATATCAATTCCCTACTCATTCCTCACTGAGCACCGACACCTCGAGATGACTTTCATCCTTCCCCACAAACCTAGACTCGCCTAGATTCACTTGTTATGATTTCAGTCAGATTAATAGGGGTTTAAAGTTGTTATAGTCGGTGAGAAAGGGTGCCATAGTAGCTGTGACTGTACTTCTAACTTTAGCTCCTAGACACTCTCGATAAATACCAAGATTACATCTAGCAGTTCAACAAAGAGATAGAATCATAGATGCCTGAAGCAACTTCCAAATCCGTTTCTTGTCAAGACAATGTTCTCTCTCCTCTATAGTATAGCAGTAACTGGCTTCTAAGTCCGGTAGGGCTACGCGTCTTCAAGATGATCGACCAACACTTGAAGTCAGGACAGAGAACACAATCAGAAACCCATTTCAGATTTTACTTGGTCCGGGTTTTCTTCCAAAACCTGAATGTAGGAGAGCCAGTCCCAAATGCCAGGTTCGAGGTCGTGAAGTTCTTTTTTAAGATATTTTTGACACGATCTGTTGAGAATGGAGGATACTTGTTCTTCGTAATGCCATTAGCTAAACATGTCAAGCAAGGAAATTCATTTTATCAAGACTATGAGCAGAATCAATTTGGTGAACAAAATATTCGACCCTATCTATACACATATGTATATGTAACACATCCCATGCCAAAACACTATTACGTCGTTGTATTGCTACTTTTCATCAGTCCCAGCATTCGAAGAAACAAAATACCAATGTATTGCATAATAAAATCTAAGGCTAGGGCTCAACATTCAGGGTGAAGAGGTCTGAAATATTTCATAGAGCGTACGGGGTGTCTTACTTAACCAGTTTTTAAACCCTGTGTGAAGCTTTAAAGAGATTGGTCCTAAAATGGATGCTATACAAAAGTTTTGAAAAGTGTGGTTACATGATCTAGCTGTAAAGCTATCATAAATTAATAATTTTGTTTGCAGTTGCAACGTAGATAGGCGTTACATTTGAGATATATAGGGATAAGCTCAAAATTATATATGTACCATCTTCACATAAACCTTGGCATAAATGAGTGTCTAGTTGTTCTCTGTTTAAAGAGGAAGACAAATGATAACTTATCAAAGATGGAAACATAGTCGGAATAATCCAAAGAGAGCCCAAGACATTTATATATTAAGTATACTAACACGCTAAAGCACGATTCCACGTGACTGTACCTGAAGAATGACCCCTTTCATTTAACGAGATCTCGAGTCGGAAGAAAATTACACATACAAACGTAACATGTTTCTCTCCCGCAGGGCTCCCGCCCGATGCCTCTGTCAATTCGATCAACCTTTTCTTCGTCTCACAAAACGAACAAGTACGAGGCCGAGCCGCCGCCTCAATAGTACTTCAGCTCTCCCCCAAAAGCCAAATCAGGTGATCGTCTCTGGCATCCAACCCACCGGCGTACCACATATAGGGAATTATCTCGGGGCACTCCAACAATGGGTTTCCCTCCAGAATACGTCTCCGCCAGATACCAAACTTCTCTACTCAATTGTAGACTGGCATGCTATCACCAAGGCGCAGGATCCCAAATTGTTGAGCAGGAGATCACGGGAGACGCTAGCCACGCTATTGGCAATTGGTATTGATCCTGAGAGGAGCATTGTTTTTGTGCAGAGTTCGGTATGTCTTTTGAGAGAGTAGAGAGAGTCTAGTCTAAGAGGTATGCTAACGGGCAATGGATGATAGGTCCCGCAACATTTGGAGCTCTACTGGCAACTACTTTGTACGGCTACGTCTTGGGGGGGTCTATCGAGGATGACGGGATGGAAGGTATGTTCTCTACTTTCCTTGTATGAAATGGTTTACTGATATCTTACGTTAGAGTAAAATTGGAGTAGCTGCTGATTCCGATCCTCTGGATCCTAAATCTGGGAAACCGCCCATGGGACTTTTCAACTATCCAGTTCTACAAGCTGCAGATATATTAGTTCATAAGTATGTCCACTCGAACTACGGGTCAACCTGATCCAAATAAAGCCCCGAACCATGAGTTTTGAAAGAAGCTAACAAGGTGCAGAGCAACACACGTACCCGTGGGAGATGACCAAAGCCAACATTTAGAACTCACTCGCGGCATTGTCACCAGCTTCAACCACATCTACAACACCAACCTGATCCTTCCAGAAACTCGACTTTGTAAATACCCTCTTTCCCCAGTTTTCCTCCCCCGATATCCAAGCCCGAACTAACAAAGCCCCACAGCGCCTTCGAAACGCATCATGTCCCTCAGCTCGCCGCACGCAAAAATGTCCAAATCGGATGCCAACCCCCTCTCGCGCATCCTCCTGACCGACACCCCCGCAACGATTCACACCAAAATCCTCTCCGCAATCACCGACTCCACCAACGCCGTTTCCTACGACCCAGCTTCCCGTCCCGGCGTTTCAAACCTGCTGGAGCTGTACTCGTATTTCGACGCCGAGAAGCGGAGCCCCCAGGTATTGGCGCAGGCGTGTGAGGGGATGAACCTCAAGGCTTTCAAGACGACCATCGCGGAGACGATTACCGAGGGCTTGAGACCCGCGAGGGAACGGTACGAGCGCATCATGGGTGAGGATGACGGGAAGTACCTCGAGCACATTCGCGACGCGGGCGGCAAGAAAGCGAGAGAGAGCGCCGAGCCCACGATGGTGGAAGTGCGGAAGGCGATGGGTTTCTGGCGGTCATGAGGCGGGTTTCGGGAGGCGCTGTAATTAGTATGTGTACCAATTAGAAAGAGAAAGAGACAAAGACAAATTGGGAGCAGTGGCTGGTGTAAAGGATGAAAGTATTAAGAGCATCGGGATATAGATTTGTATATTATGTATAAAAATTAAAATAGAGCCGCGCTCGGGATCTGATGTTGAAAAAATGGAATTTTGTTGCTTGAATCAGCAGCAGTTCGCAAGCTTAACAGATATGTAATGGAGCAGTTGTGAAAGCTATATTCTTGAAAGATTCATTCGAATATCTGGAGTTAGCGAGCATCATAACCAAATAAACTTCATATGTTAAATAAATGAAAACAAACCCACAAAGGCTTTTAGGCGTAAGAAGAGAGGATGAAGAAGTATCAAACCAGGTTGCCACAATATGAGATCTCAGCCTAAGTCACCACGCTTGCAAATGTGTCACTAAGAGGAGCATGACAAGTCAGAGAAGTCTTTGGAGTCAAGTCATAAATTCGTTCCAACTCAAATATTTGTACAGTGGACTATTTAGCCTCCCGGATCTTCTCCTTTAACACCCATTCCCACCTCCGTTCCATGTCTATCTGCAAAGAGATTGCTTGCCAAAATGGGCATACCACCCAGTGGTAATTATCCCAACCTCCATGCTTCTATAATTATCTCCATTTCGTGACCGCATGATATCTGATTGTAAATATGTACAAGAATCGTAAAAGGTACAGTGTGTTTCCTGCCAAGAAGTGCAACAAATTGGGCGGAGGAAATGGAGTTCGACCTAGTGTGACGATGATATGTTCTATGCATATCTATGCATGATAATACTATGTTATAGGGTTCAAAAACGGACTCAGAAGTAGCTCATCTGCACTAGGTCGTTTAGACTGCTCAACCTCAAAGGTCTGTGATAAAAAGGTGGTGGCTTCCTTGCTAGCTTCTTCGGGTATCGTAGGGCTGATTTTGGCACCCCCAATCTTGAAGATGGCTTGCAATTGAGAGCAATCTGGGAAGGGATGCGTGCCAGTCATCATCTCGACGACCAAGCACCCAAGAGACCAAATATCTGCCTTGCGAGTGTACGATGTTTGCTTGACGACTTCAGGTGCCATCCAGAACACGGAGCCTTGGAGTGAGGGACGGTTCTTATTGTTGCCAGGACCAGCCAAAAGGTTAGATGCTTCCATCTTCTTGGAAATACCAAAATCGGAGATCTTGATTCCACCTTTGTTGTCAACTAAGATATTTGCACCCTTGATGTCTCTGTGAATAATTTCTCGACCGTGTAGATATGCGAGACCAGTGACTATTTGTCGAACAAAACTGCGAATGAGCGGCTCGCGGAGAGCACCATACGAGTTGAGCATGGTCTGAACCGAACCACCAGGAACATATTCCAAGAAGATGTTAAGTGTGTCGACCGAAGAACTGCATCCAAGATATTGCACAATATTAGGATGTTGTAGGTCGCGAAGGAGACTGATTTCACGCTTCAATGCATCAATCATGCTCTTCTTTCTAGAATCGTTCTGGTTGCTCGATCCTGGCGATGGTGTCTCAACCTGCTTCACCGCCAATAGTTCACCGGTAACAGCGTGGAGAGCCAAGTAGACGCTTCCAAAGGATCCTTGGCCAATAAGAGCACCCTTCATCCACTTGCTGTCGTCCCAAGAATCACCAGCCAGGAAGCTCTGTAACTCCTCATCTTCATCCTCGCCATCTTCATTCAGCGCCTGGCTGATTTCCCTCAGTGAACCTCCAGCTTCGGTAGATCCGTCGTCGAAGTAACTGTTAATCGTGTTCCCATCAGGATCTGTGACATTGACATTGGTAGTATCTGATCCGCTATCAAATGAGACGTACGACTTCCTATCAGGTTCTATTGGTGATTCCTCCTGGACCCTCTCTAATAGCGATGACGCTATGGAATTGCGATAACGGCCGCTGTTACCACGTGAAAGATCCAATGGTTTAACCTTGGCCAGCTGGCTCGCACCATTGAGCCAGGTATCGGCGATGGTGGGCATTGGAGGAGCATCATCAATGCTTGAGGCAAAGCTTAGATTGCTTGCAACACTCAAGCGACTGTTGACTTTACTCAGACGAGTCGACCTCCGTAATGAAAGTCTTGCAGTACGGTCTATTTCCTCTCTTGGATGATCGGGGAAGTAGGTGGTGAGATCCGAAGTGATCAACTCACTTGGTGGTCGTTGTCCGAAGAACTGACGTAGAACACCTTTCTTCGGTGGTCTTCGGGTGGAATCCTTTGGTGGCTCAGAGCGTCCTCCTCTCTCTAGATCCTTGGCTGCATTATAAACATTACGTTCCCTTTCGCTGCTGGAAACCGCTGATCCTGTAGACTGGAAAGATGCAGGTGATAATGGATGTTGTAGCCCGTCGTCCCAATTTTCTCCGAGCACTTTTTGAACCTTAAGCTGGCTGCGTTTGTTGTCAACGCTTTCCAGTGCTCGGTTGTGGTGAAGGTTGGCCTCCTCCATTGCGATAGCAGCTGCACGTTGAAGCTCTGCTTCTCCCGGCTTGCCTCGATCGATCTTGCGTAGAATCAAGCCATTGCGTTCGGGCCTCCGCTGATCCTGGATGATCCGCCACAGCTCAGTCTCTTGCAATCGCCGACATTGAGATGCATCAGGCTCTACGCCCGACAATACATAAAAGCAGTAATCTCGGTCTCGGTCCTCGCGAAACCCGAATTTCCTTAAAGCCAGACGCATAACCTCGTCGCATGAAGAGCAGTCAGCTATTAGTACAACTTTAGTCACGCCTCCAGAGGAGATGACTCTGATCATGTCTTGGTTTTGTGGTAGGGAAGCCATCAACGAGCCATCCACACTTCCATTCCCTCTTTGATGATGAATGCGGGCGGTATCCGGGGTATTTGGCTGCCGTCCAGACATCATCGTACCCGAAGAGTTGTTTGGCCCATTAAAAAACCCTTGCGCATCATTTCGTCTGGAAACTTCTGCAGGGCTTAGCACGCCGTATCTTTGTTGCCGAACTGCTCGCACTTCCGAGGTACCATGAGGTGAGTTGGGTCTCGAAGGAGGTTTGGAAACATTTTCGGGAATTGATGTAGCAGGGTTGAAGCCGTCGAATTGTCTCGAGTACCTCTTGTTAGCAGGTGGCGTAGGTATCGATCTACTAGAATTGGGAGGTTTTGGTGAACCAGCAGAAGAAGGTGTATATGCGAAGCTGTCGAGTCCAGCAAAGGAGTCCTAGCTCGTTAGCGATTGGAAGAGTAAAGAACACGATATCATGCATACCCTATTTCTTTTCTTTTGATTGGCATATGCCTTGGTTCGGAGTTTCTTGATACCCAGGAATAATCTGACCCGGTCTCCAATCTTGTCGATGCCCATTTCCTGTAGCACTGCCTTATCCATTTCCAGGAGGTTTTCGCCATTGATGTTATTTTTGCGGAACAGCTTCTCGTAATCACCACACTTGACACTTCTCAGCCAATCACAAACTTGTTCTTCGTCCCAATTCTTCGCGGATTCAGGGCCGTCTATGTCGGAGAACTCTGACTCTGTGGGAGAGGCGAATGACTGGTTGGTGGTCGCCATAGCTGGGGCACGTCGACTCGAGTGAGCTAATGACTGCGTCGAGGAAGCAGATAGATTCGAGGAGGACGACACCAACCCAGCGGGGAAGGGTGATTTGGAAGCTAGCATTGCCATTGTGTTGAGATCGGTCAGTTGCTCATTGAGAGACTACTGTATATGGCGTGTTTGATCTTCGACTGTATGTATCACGCACGAACGCTAGAAGATCTGACCCGAGGGGGCAAGGCCGTCTTTATCAGGTTGGCAGATGCAGAGTGGATTTTGGCCGTCGGTGGAGCGTTGGTTGGAGGTAAGTGCCTCAGCAGATATTGGTGGAGTAACGACTGCGTCCTTTGTCTTGACGATTTCTGTGGACTTGAATGCTGGTGGTTTCGGATGGGGTGGAGTAGGGTATCAAAGCGGCAGAAACAACGCCGATGGGATGAAGAAAGGACGGGCGTAGCGACAGTGAAGCGGTGCCGTGTTAATGTCGAGGGGGAAGCTTGGGCTTGTTTGTCCGGAGAAGAGAGCCAGCAAGAAAGTCGACAGTGAGACGTAGCAGAGGATGCGGCTGAGAGCAGGTAACGGGACCAAGCTGGAAGGGCGAGGAGGGAGAAGGTGAAGATGAAGGTCGAGATGGAGATGGAAATGGAAACGGAAATAGAGAGGAAAGTACCGGTATAGTAGTAGTGTATGTAAGAGGGAGAGAAGTGTGTGTACCGGGTTGATTGGATGTGAGGCGTGAGGGAAGAGGGATCTGGTTGGCGCGATGGAAGTGAAGAGTGAAGTGTGAAGAGTAGCGTGCCCCCTTCTCGTCGTCTTCTCCCCCCCCCCTGGTCGCGGTTTCAGACTTTGAGCGTCGAAGCGACGAGTGGGGATCACGGATCACAGATACCGATTAACACGAATCGGGAGACTGGGAATACCAGACTGTGCAGTATCACTCAGCTACAACATATAGCATAGCACTGTCGCACTGTACCAGCTACCGCCGACTGTCCGCTTGATCTTCGCTCGTGCTTGGGTTGGGGCTGGTCGCGGTGTCGTCTTGCCATCAACGGCGTGTGTCGCCCGCAGTATCTTTAAAATCGCACTGCACTTGGTGATCTTGACTACTGTATCAGCTCCGGCGCCGGGAATGCGTCGCTCGTTTGTTCGCATGCAGCTACGATCTGGCAATCTATTGCGGCCAGGCGTGGATGCTATTCTTAAGGTTTTCCCCCTCGTGGCTCTTTAGGCAAAGAGGCAGAGGCTGTTTTTGGTGGAGGAGTGGGACACGGTATGGTGTGTACAGTAGTACCTGTCAGCAGCAAAAGACCGCCTACGATATACCGAAAGTACTATACGGTAACGGGGTTCATGCTAGTCCGAGGTATAGTCGTCGATCAGATATATAAGAGATATATGAGATACATGAGATATATGAGCCGGTGCGATACCATGTGGATTACGATAGCGCTCGCGATATGATTTACTCCTTCTGGAAGTTGGCAATTTAGGTGGTATATCGGTCACAGATACAAAGGTCTGGTAGTGAACTGTAGCGTCGGTTGATGTCACGCATGGCTGGCTTCATCTATTTGAGGTACATACTAGACAAGACAATACAATACAATACAATACTACTTACTTCCTGAGGAACATCTCTGGTCGGATTACGGTATTCCAGTCGGTTTGGGGGGTGGTGTCGAGTTGGAGTATCTGTTGGTATTTAGCATTTCTGTTAGTTTCTCTGTTAGCCTCACATGGTTTTGCCGGTTCGCAAAACATATCTCCAAGTTCGTAGTAGTAACTACAGTAGTGTTAGTAGTGTTTGGTATGCAGTCGTAGTAACAGATAGATATCCATTCTCTTCCCATTCCCATAGCCGTGCTTCCTTTTCTCTCCTCAGCTCCAGCCGCCGTCGTGCAGGGGGTTTGCGCTGGCGTGGTCTGGCGTGTTTGGACTAACGGAGCCACCCGCCCGCTTTTGTTTCCCGGTGGCGCCATGTGATTGGCCACGCATCGTCTTGGGCGAAACACCCTCAACGCACCCCTGGAACACCCTGAGAAGAAAAGTCAGTCAAAGCCTGGTCGTTTCAGAACAAACACCCGATGTGCCGTTTTGGGAATAGCGGCATCCCGGCTACACAGACCCCAACTCGGTACGACCAGCTACTGTATCTACTACTTATCATACTATTATCAAACAGCATCATCGCCCCATCATGACTCTCTCACTCCACGCTCTCCCCTCCGCGACGATCAGCTCTCGCAATCACATGTGGGCTGACCACAATCTGTGATTAAATTCAGAACATCGCAAAGGGTTAACGACCAAAACAGGTCGTCATCGGTTTCACCCCCGGTCGGCCATGTACCCAAAGGGTTCGTCTGAATTTCCATAATGAGGACTTGGTATCCCGTGCAAATTGATCTTCGCAGATCTCATTTCCAGATCGTCATGGCATCACCCAACTTGCATGATGTTTACTTTCACACCTGTAAGCGCCCCGTGCATTACTCAGCGGCACTCGGTATTTTTGGGAAATGTAGGCGTGAGATGCTCTGGAAAGCATTGCAATTTTAAGTTTCACGACATCTGTCGTCTGGGCGAAATAGCTCACTCCATTATCGACCAGTCTCTCTGCTTTGTCGACCTGGAACACGCTACCACAGACGCATCGTGAGCCACGACTCCTGGCGGTGTAGTGAGACATCGAAACCGAAAGTAACAACTCCACCTAGTGCTTCATTCACTCGATATATCAAACCGCCTCATTGTGGCGATAGGATTCCAATCCCAAATTTCTGAGCCTAGGTTGACGAGGCTGATTCAACCTTCAACTCGGGTCCAAACCCCAGGTATCGTGGCCTGGTGATCCTCCTTGAAACAAGAAACAACGAATGCGCCACGGCATACGTGTAACGTAACAACCTTC
>Ga0247810_10000603_pt1 | contig 34444 bp, 31 predicted proteins | sample UWRJL119311C1_FD_179918 | JGI IMG/M metagenome (GOLD analysis project Ga0247810, IMG submission 179918) | Plant litter microbial communities from Arlington Agricultural Research Station in Wisconsin, United States - UWRJ-L119-311C-1 | ecosystem: Environmental > Terrestrial > Plant litter >... | reverse complement strand
TTTGATTTCGAAAAACTGGATTGGAGCAGGAGTTACAAAACCGTTATCGAACGTGTGCTTGATAAAGGCAATACAATGGATTGGGAAGAGATGATCAGGTTTTATGGTAGGGAAAACGTAATTCGAGCCCTCAAAGAAGACATCACCTATCTTTCTGATATGACCATGGAGGCCGTTTGCAAATATTTTCAGTTGAGCAAAGAAAAACTCAGATGTTACACAAAGAAACAGTTACACCAGGGACACTGGATCTAATCCAGACACTGATGCGAGACCATCAGCTAAATTCCTTTTACCTCGTTGGAGGTACTGCACTATCTTTAAGGATCGGACACAGGGAATCCATAGATATCGACCTTTTCAGCTCATCGGACTTTGATGGTGATGGACTCGCTGTATATTTAAGGAACACCTATGGTGCGGATGTAAAACGCCACAAGGGCAATTATGTAAGTGGAAGCATTGGCGAAGTGGATTTTGATTTTATCTCGCACAAGTATCCATCTATCAGACCAATAGAAACCATTGAAGGAATACGGATGATGTCCAACCAGGATATATCGGCCATGAAGATCAATGCAATTGTGAATAGCGGGCAAAGGATCAAGGATTTTATCGATATGCATTACCTGTTAATGGAAATGCCTTTGAATGAAATATTGGATTACTACTGCCAGAAATACCCAAATGTCGATCCCAACACCGCTAAGTCATCCCTAATGTACTATAACGATATCGACTTTAATGTTCCCGTAAAACTGATGGATGGAAAGCTAAAATGGCAGGATGTGCAGAAAAGCATTTTAAAGGCAGTACGTGAATACAGCAGTCTAATAGAAAGCAGGGAATTGTACCGTAAGCTTCAGGAAGCAAAAAATAACCAGAAAAATGACCGTGGCAGAGGGATGAGTCGTTAGATTTACGCAAATAACAGGGATAGGTTATCACAATTCGTGATAACCTATCTTAAGGTACCAAATTGGCACCTTAAAATATGAAGGTATTTTAATTGGCTCATTATTGGTTCAGATACAAAATGAGTTGCGGTTGATCGAGAGCTATTTTCCTTTAAACGTTTTTTTATCCCAACTTTAGAATTCCCCATTTTAATTCATCAGGAATGTTTGTCCAAATAGTTTTATCACTCAATACCAGCTTGTAACCACATTCATCATTTACTACAGCTACAATGTGAATATACCAATCAAGATAAGTCAATTCTCTCGGTTTCGGTGAAAAAAGGAAAAGTCCGTTTGCATCCCAATGTACTTCTGTGGCTGTTCTATAAATGAGATCAAAACGAGCTATCGAGGGTTTTATGCACAGCCTTTCTTCGATGTCTGTTCCAATCTCTGATATTTGGTCAATTTTCATAGATAAACTACAGTAATTATTTGCCACTTCTAAAAATCGATAAATCCAGCCCAGCCGATTCAACTTTTAACTCATTGAATTCTGCGGAATCAATAACCCCTATGCCACCTGCGGGATTTAGTTCTGTTCCATTTTCTAAGGTAATTCTAAAATTAAAATCTTCAATATTGGAAATGCCTTTCAACTGAAAATGTTGTTGAACGGTTAGTTTGTATTTTCCGTAATTTTCATTAGTAATTAGGTCGCCCGATATTGCTCCCATACTTTCATCAATTATTTTGAAATCAACTTTACCAATCTTATCATTGTCTATGTATAGATAACATTTCATATGGTTATTTCTATCTTTCTTTATATACAATCTTCACCCCATCTATTTCATCAGCTTTTTTAAATGCCCTCAATTTTGAATCGAATGAGATTTCCAAAGTTTTTTCACTTAACCAGGTTAAGTTTATCGCATTTGAATCCAATTTTGCAGAGTTATGATCAGAATCTACGATAAAAACATTTCCTGACTCCGCCTCGGTTAATTCAAAATCTGCATTTTCCAGAATTACATGTAACGAATTATCAGTTGTTGCGTTCCCATCGTTCATAAACACCATGGCTTTTTTCGTTTTTTTATGATTATCAGACTCTTTCAAGAGCGTAAGAGGACTGTCTTCGAAAATCGTAGCACATGAAATAAAACAGAATGCAAAAAACAGCATTATGAAATGTTTGGCTGATTTATACTTAAATAACATATAATTTCTGTTCATACAGGCTCTAACAAAGCGTGGTTAATTGAAAGCAATTTATGATTTAGTACTGATTTTTCATCATTTCTGTCCTAGGAACACGAAACCCCGCCATCTGGGTAGGTGCTGTTACCGGTTGGCTTTTTCAAGTTTGTCATTTACGATATATTTTATTTCTCCTGCCCCAATAACAGTCTCACCTTCTCTAAATTCAAACTCCATTCCTTCTGTCAGACGACCCGAAAAATAGTCTGGTGATAATATTTTAATTTTTGCGTTAACTGTATCACCAGGAAAAACAGTTTCCTTGTTAATAAAATTTTGTTGTCCTGATGTCTGCATTTCTATGAAGTCAAACTTTATTTGTGGTCTGTAACCGCTTTTAGCTGGAGTCTGTCTACCACCTTGTTCTGTTGTCTTATATTTCAGTTGTGCAATAAAGTCAGTCTTCTTAAATTCCTGTTCATAGAAATCAAGAATATTTTTTAATATATTATCGAAGTTACTTTCATTGCAAAATTTTGCCGAAGTGTCAATGACTTCAACTATTGAACTGCCCGCTTCAACCTGCCAAGCATTTTTTCCGTTAAACTTCTTTAGTTGTATTTTCTCAATTGTCAATGGTGAGCCGAAATATTCTTTAAGTTCTTTGTCAAAGTCTGCAATTTTGTGCTGGTCTTGTGTCGGCCAGTCGTTCATTGCATTTAAGAAGAGAACCGCGATTTCCTTCAGTTTATGATCTGTCTGGTCGAGGTCAACCAAGCTCCAAAGTGTCGAATATGTTTCAATTTTGTTGTCCACTGTATTGTCCTCTTAAGCTTAACAGTAACTTATATATACCAGGCATAAACATTCTCCAATGCAGCTGTAGGCAGTGGTATTTGAGCCATAAATTTGCTGGTTTTGTATTGCTAATATATTAATTTATAGCTAAGTATAGGACTTGTCTATCTTTTTTTTTGGGGTGCGGATACCATTCTATTAAGTAGAATTAATTCGTTTTCATCAAGATAGTTCTTAGCAGTTTCAATTTCTTTGTTTAGTTGGCCTGGTTCCCTTAATATTTGTTAAGCCTAAATTAGCTTTGTTAGCATCAATGCGCTGATAAATAATTTCGGCTGCTGTATGTCCATGAGCTGCCCAGTGCATTTTATTCTGTACTGTCTGAAAAAATAACATCGAGACTTCTGTTTTTGGATCATAGTCAATACTTGTGGCATAGACATCGAGTACCTTACGCCAAAAGACTTTTTCAGAGGAACGTATATCACGAATACGGGTAAGCAATTCTTCAAAATAATTACCTCCACCTGCTTGTTTTAATAATTCATCGTTCATTGCAAATCCCTTCACAATGTATTCCTTAAGTCTGGCAGTTGCCCATTGACGAAATTTTGTACCCTGCAGACTTTTAACCCGATAACCTACAGATATAATAACATCTAAGTTGTAGTAATTTGTAGGCTTAGTAGAAAAATCGGAATTTCCGATTTTTCTACTCGAAGCCTCTTTAGTAAGCTCACCTTCTTATAGATATTCAAAATATGCTCATTTATTGTTGAACGCGACTTACTAAAAAGTTCAGCCATCTGATCAATCGTAAGCCACACGCTTTCATCTTCTAAACGTGTCTCTATTTTTGTAGTACCATCTTCAGTTTGGTATATAATTATGCTTGAGTCTTCCATTAACTTCCTGTGGTAAAAGATTTAGCTTCTGAAAGCAGGGACATAACGTAGTTAATAATTCTTGCTTTCGGGAAATATTCCAAATTTACATCTAATTGTTTTTATGGAGTTAATATTTAGTCCTTATCTCTCTTTATGTAATATTTTGCTATATTTAAATCATAGCAATTGCAGCTCAAACGTATCGGAAAAAAATCGTGAGAGATTAGGTGAGTATAAATCTGAAACCCCATAAAATACTATTTAAACGTTGATTTTACCACTAGGTGCAAATCCCAGCGGGATCACGAAATGCCTCAATGAAAATTGAGACATTTTGCGTTGTATTTGCAATGCCAGGGCTAAACAAGGAAAGAATGGCAAAGTTCCTATTTCTGCGGGGATCACAATTGAAGGGTATGTAAATGCGTAGATTTGGACCAGATGCAAGGTTCCTCCAGAATTGTGGTGGATAAAATGCTAATCCACCATACACTTGATCACTTTCACAGTGGCTGGAAAAGGATATCCTATCTTATCTAGCAGATCACCAGAGGCCTTCGCATTATTGCCGCTATTGATCAGCATACTGCCTTCATTGATCTCTGAAGTGACCAGCGCTGCCATGATCAGTTCATCACCACTAACGATGGCCACCATTTCCCATAAATGCTCCCTGGTGTAATTACTAAACTTAATTCTTCCGGGTTCATTGAGAAGGATCATCACCTGTGTTACATTATCATACGTGTTGGCAATATCAACTGGTTGCCCCTGCTTTTGAAAGTAAGGTGCCGCATGTATTACCTGATCACCGATAATAATAGGCTGCCCGGTATTCAGCAGGTACAATTCTGTGATATTTTCCGGCCGGGAAACGAAATACCATTTCAAACCTGGCTTTAAAACCTCCGAGCGTGTAAGTTTTCGTACAGCTACAGTATCCTTAGCCTGAAAAGTAGCCAGATACGTTAAACTTGTTGTTATTTCTGCTGGTGGAAAAAAAAGCAGTTTCCCGCTATCCTTTGTCTTTAGTGCGGCAATAACCTTTAGTGCATCATTATAACCGCTGTAAAAATTAAGGTTAACGGTGCGGTTCAGCATCTTTTTTACCAGTGTTGTATCTACTTTCCCGCTAAGTTGCAGCTCTAGCAGGTCACTTTTTAGGACAAGGTCTCTGCCCTGTATCCCCGCCGGATAAATCTTTGCCAGCCGATTAGTGACAGCGCCGAGCATTTCTTTCATGAACACTGAGTCCTGCTGAATGGCCCTGTTGCTGATGTTCATTGTAAAAATTGCTTTGGTCTTTGAAAACTGGGCCATCACAGGAATAATAGTGATTAGTGATAAAACTGCAGTCAGCAGGTATGTCTTTAAATAAAATCTGATCATATATGAAGCATGTAATTAGATATAAATCTGAAGATAATTATTGATCAAAAATCACAATTATTTTTTTGTTGATATTTATGAGTTGACAAATATTGAAATTCCTTGTTTTTGTTAAACATACTAACAATAATATCCGGGAACTTACAGGTCTGATACTTGATTCAATTGGGTTGTTATCATTATGTGAACATTAAGATAACGATAATTACACAAACAGTTACGTTACAATTCGCTACCGATCCTATTTGTACAACATCTGTTCATCAGCAGAAAAGTAGCTGCTGCGCTTGGTATGGCCGGTATCCTTTTTCAGAACCGGTTTCCCGGTAGACCTTGTCTCTTTTCTTCGGTAAATCTCAAAGTTTTTAGTCAGTTGGTCAACTTTCTTCCATTTCAAAAAATCGAAACTATAATCCCGGACTTCTTTTACTACAGTTTTTAGCTTTGCAATAGGAATTTTACCTACAAGGCTTTCTGGGTGCACTCCGGCCCTATACAATGCTTCATTTTTGATTATGTTTCCTACTCCGCTAAAAATATGCTGGTCGAGCAATACATCAGCGATCTGCTTTTCAGGTAAATCCTTAATTTTTTTGAGAGCTTTAGCAGCGTCCCAGTGATCACTCATTACATCGGCCGTAAAATCATACTTCTCATCCAGCGGCCCATCCAGACATTCAATTGTGCAAACATAAAAATACACATCGTCATTATTAAAATGCAAAGCCAACTTCGGATTTACCTTTTTAGGTTCGTGGAACTGATAACTACCGAACAATCCAAAATGAATCCTGATGGTGAAATCACTGAAACAAATGAAAAAGTGTTTGCCCCAGGATTTAAAATCCAGAATCTTCTTGTTTGATAAAGAATCCATATCAATTTTTGCGTAACCCGAAGCCTCAGAAACGACCTTGCGTTTCAGATAGGAAATTTTCTCTTTTAGGATAACAATGGATGGTCCTTCAGGCATATTAAAATTTATTGGAGAACAAGAAAAAGTAGACAATGTTTTTTGCTGTCGCGAGCATTTTACCATAAGCCGTATTTCCTGAAGTGTTAATCATCTTTAGATTAGAAATATCTGCCCATTCTGGGATGATATTACCGCCAAAAACGCATCTCCACCGCCACGAACAACTATTGAATCTAATGTAATGATAGAGCGTTTTAGAAGATTGTCCAGTCAGAAATCGCTAAATTGGGTCGTAGACTAATCAAAACAAATAATTAAAATACAAGCAGTATCAGGGTATATTCGAAAAGACTCATTCCCTGTTATTCCAAAGCATGTTTCGCTTTTTTTATAGTCTCTATAATAATAATATTAGCCCCAAATCTTCTTAAGCTAGTGGAGGCGGGACACTTGTTTCCCGGATTACCATTTGCTTATGTATTTGTGCAAGATAGAAACATGATGTAGCTTTAATATTCTATTCCTCGAGGATTTTACATTAATAATCCGGTAGCCATTCCAAGCCTGCAGGCCTCCATCGCATTGTTCACATTAAGTTTCTGAAATATATTCTGCCTGTGCCTATTCACAGTGTGGATACTTAAAGATAATCTGCTACCAATCTCTTTACTTCTCAGTCCATGATTAATCAGCTGAAGAACCTCAATTTCCCTTGTGGAAAGCAAATCTTCGAACCTCCCCTGCTCGCTTTCAATGATTTCCCCAGTTCTCGTATTAAGGATCACCCCGTCCGGAACATCAAAACCCGGATGGTCATACACTTTATTATACAGACAAAGCGCCAGCCAGACATCTCCTTGTTGCGTACCGTTCAGATACAACAGCCGATGCCTGACCAAATGGTATTTGCCGTCACCATCACTTATCCTCAGTTTTGTGATCAAGCTGTAATTCAAACGCTCTTCTAGACCAATAGACTTCACCAATTGAAAAAAAGTAAACTCCAAACGGTACTTGCGCTGAAGATCATCAGGATGCACCCTGCTCAGGAGTTCATCTTCCCAGATCGAATTGATTTCAGTCTGCTTTGGTTCAAATCCCAGTTGATCAGCAAGCCCGCCTGTATAGATATAACTCTTTCTCGACTCCAGATCACTGAGCACACTGATTGTATTCTCAAGTTTGGCGTATAGCAGAGCAATCTGTTTACAGTCATCAAGCTGAAGATCGGTCTGGGAAAGCCCCGAAAAGGGCTGCGAAAATAATTTTATATCTAGCAGTTCGCGCACATGTGGAGAGGACCGATGGTTATTTATAGCCATTTTGGTTAGGTTATCAATCTTTAAATTTGGAGCACCCAAGGTAAACTTAAAAATATAGAACAGTACATGAAAAAAATATTATTAGCTGCCGCGTTGCTGCTTTGCCTGAATGAAATCAATGCGCAGAGCCTTGAAAAGATGCAATGGTACAATGAGCCAGAAAAATGGCAAGTGAAAGATAACAAGCTGATCATGCAGGTTACACCGAAAAGCGATTACTGGCGAATCTCACACTATGGTTTCACCGTAGACGATGCCCCCTTCTACTATAGTACCTACGGAGGGGAGTTTGAAGCTAAAGTAAAACTCATTGGTGATTATAAAGTGCGTTTCGATCAAATGGGATTGATGATCCGCATTGACCAAAAGAATTACATTAAAACCGGTGTTGAATTTGTGGATGGAAAATTCAATATCAGTACCGTCGTAACCAATCAAAAGAGCGACTGGAGCGTGACCCCTCTCGACAAGGCGCCTCCCTTCATCTGGATCAAAGCGATTCGCAGGCTGGATGCGGTAGAGATCTACTATTCGCTGGATGATAAGAACTATATCATGACCAGAAATGCCCCACTACAAGACAATAGCCCTGTTATGATTGGATTGATGGCTGCCTGTCCTGACGGTAACGGATTTGAGGCGCGTTTTGAAAACTTCTCTGTAAAACACCTTCCCGACCAAAGACGCCTTGAATGGCTAAAAGAACATCAATAGCACCAAAGGCAGAGCAAAACAACAATCAAAGAATTTCGAAAAATAAAATAAATAACTTTCTGGTTATTATGGCAAGACAAAAGTGTAAAAAATAAGAAAACCAGAAAATAAGAGAGAGGTAGAGTCAATTTCATTAACTATACTAATTGATCAATATATATCAAATTTAGTGCCTTTCAAAATTGCTGAAAGATACTTTATTTTATCAAGGTGCACTATTTAAAAGTATAATTCTCTAAGGCGCCAATTTGGCACCTTAGAGAAAGGAGCATATAGTAAAGACTTAACAGAACTAGGAGTTTCTATGTCATCTAGTGTTTTGAACAGCAGCTGAGCCATGAAATTGAACATACAAATCATCAGCATTCTAAGCCCATTGTGCTCTTAAAGCCTTCCACTCTCTCCAAAATGTCAAGTACCCACTTTTGGCAAAGTCATCTTCTGGAATTAATTTTGGTTTGCTAGTTTTATAGAATTCTTCGACTTTATCTGCGAAATCAAGAACCAATTTTTTATATTCTTCTATATCTATCGTTACTTCTTGCCCGCTTTCAGAAATATGCTTAACCATATTATTAGGCAAATGCAAAATTTCCCAGTCAATTCCATTTCCACAGCCCATTATACTTACATGACTCTCCGAATCTGCCATAAAAAAATGCCCACAACATGGAAGTAGCTGACTAGCATAGCCTTCCTTTTTATAATCATTATTTATTGTTCTCAATAAGTAGAGGGCAGTTGAGCTAACTACTATATCCAGACTATTTTTATCAGCAATTATTTCGCTTCCTATTTGTAGAGAAATGCGACCATGGGCGCAAAGATCGTTTGGATCATCTTCATAGCTGATCCAATGTACATCCAAAAGTTGTAGATCGAAGTTCATTTAAATTATTTCTACATTAAACCGCGTATGCTTATCGGTCACGTTTGCAACATAATTCTGGTTGGCAAAGCACAGATATATTTTATCGGTTGTATAGTTTAAATCTACTAATTTTCAGTAAAAGTATTCTATAAGACTGTCACGAAACTATATGCATTTAACAGAAATGCGTATGTTTGGGAATAGCTCAAATAATATGAACCTCGCACGCCTCCTTACCTTTATTCTCTTTATTCTACTTAGTATCAATAGTGTAGCCCAGGATTATAAGGCAAGTATTAAACAGAGATTTGCTGAATACTCCGCGCTTATGGTAGCCCACGAATTTGATAAATCGTTAGACTATGTACCTGAAGCCATATTTACAGTAGTTCCACGTCCTCAATTGGTGACTCTTTTTGCACAAGTATTTAACAATAAGGATATGGAGGTGAAAATGATCAGTTTTAACATCAAAGAGATCAGCGATAGCAGGAAGATAGATTCTTGTTATTACGCAAATATCAAATATACTTCTGTAATGAGTATGAAGATAAATTCGGATACTACGGAATCTTCGGAAGTTAAAGTCAATCGATTATCAATGACAAAGGCTGCATTTGCCAACGCATTCGGATCAGACAACGTAAAGTTGGATGTGACGACAGAGACATTTACCATAAGTCCAACTAAAAGCTCCTGGGCGATTTCAAAGAACGGGCAGGACGGATGGAAATTTGTTAATGTAGAACCGAAACAGCGATTACTCATGGAAAAGATATTACCTAAAGAACTGATAGAGGAATCGATTAATTAAAGCATAATACCAAATTACCCTATCCCAATAAATTTAGGAGCCGTTTTTGAACTTTCTATTGGATGAGAAAGATGGCTTTTAAAAAGAATCTAACAAATAAAATAATGACTGATACCATCAAACAAAAGCTGCTAGAACTAGAGCAATCAGAAAATATAAAAATATGTTACGCGTGTGAGTCAGGCAGTAGAGCTTGGGGATTTCCTTCGCCAAATAGTGCTCTAAAAGATTTATTGAAAAGTGCAAGAAGAATTGTAAAAAGAACTGTAAAGAGGAATGCCGGAATGCTGGTCGAAGGATAGGAATCTATACAGGGTATGTAGACAAAAACTTTGATTTCCTGTGCAATGATTTTATCTTTTATGGCGGATATCCCTCTGCAGATGATCAACAAAGGGATTTTGATCCACAAAACAGCTAGTAAAAGTACCTACCAGGAGGATATAACTATTTCTTCAAAACAGTAGAAATCAACCTATAAAACCGCCGGCAGCAGGTACTTCTCTACGATTTCATCAGCCTGCATATGTGCAAACGCTTTATTATATGCGGAAGCAGTGATAACGATCACAATAGGCAGATCTTTAAACATATAGATCTTGTTCCCACCGTTTCCACTACTATAGTAAACTTCATAAGATTTACCTGCTACAACAAAAGCCTTGTTCCAGAAAAGAAGGCCGTAGAAACCCGGTTGATCGGCCGGAAGAACCTGTAATCTTGAAAAGCTTTTATCTATCCAGGATTTTTCCAGTAACCGTCTGCCATTGTATATACCGCCATTTGAATAGAGCTGACCATATTTTGCAAAATCAAGAGCACGCAATCTAAGCCCGCCTCCGCCAAATGGCTTTCCCTGAGGCGTTCTAAACCATTGGAAATGAGTGATACCCAATGGTTCGAACAGTCTTTTGTTGGAAAATGCCTCTACCCCATCTGGTACACTTTTGTCGAGAATATCCATAACCAAATTTGTCCCCGCAGTAAAGTACGACCAGCTCTTACCATTTTCCCTCCCGGGAACCATCGGAAGATCAAGCGCAAATTTTGTATAATCGGCTGTAGGATACATGTTCTCTTCATTTCCAGCAGAACTTTCCACATCATCATTTCCCTCGAATGCCGCGCTCATTGTTAGCAGATCTACAATTTTTACACTATCCTTTTTGACGCTGTAATTGGCATAATTATGAAGATTATAATATTCCTTAAGCAGTTCATTTTCAGAAGATATAAACCCGTCTTTGATCGCCAATCCCGTCAGTGTCGCCGTAATGGATTTTCCCACCGACCGCGAATCGTGCAGTGAATCCCTTTTTTCTCCATTGTAGTACTGTTCCAGTAGCAATTCACCCTTTTTCAATACTACGATACCGTTGATCTTCTTGTATGTCTGATTGGCAATTTTTGTATTTAGCGCAACAATCAGTTCTTTCTTCAGCCTTGAATTTGAAAGCTTAAAACCACTTCCTGCGGCTATATGCTGTGGACCCATTGTCAACGGATCGATTACTTTTAGGATTCTGGTCATATTGATTTGAGCCTGTGCCAACACCGGACTATATTTTATACCGTTTTGATCAACATAAGCGCTGATCCTTAATTCCAGGATCTTTTTCTGAGCATTTAAAAGAGAAGTCCCCGACTTTGCCATAAAGCGGTCCCAAAGGTTAATACTCCATAAGCCAGACCTGTTCGAACTAATCAGAACTATGTCCAGAGGGCGGGTGGTAGTCTTATCTTCTGAAAGTATGGCTCCCGGTCCAAGATTCTCAGTATAGGCCCTTTTACCATCTACGTAAAAATCAAAGCTATAGTTGCCTACAGCCATTAAGTCCTCCTTTTTTACTGCAGGGGCAAGTTTACCGAGTTCGGCCTGAAGAGAAATTTCGGGTGATAACAGCAGGTACAAATCTTTGTCTGAACCCACATTATAGGAAGAAATCACACGAGAAGTCTGAATACTATCTCTGACAGGCCTGAAATCGTAAAAATTCAGCCGTTGTGCATAGGACTGAAATGCAGATAATGATAGCAAGCAAAGAAGAGCTATAGCGTAAGTTTTCCGTATCATAAATTAGATTTTTTTTGCAAATTAAAGCTGCTGTAGAATAATATAGATTCTGATTGATTTCCATATTAATACATTATAATTTAGAATATAATAGCTGAGATTTGTTACATTTTTCGTTCGCCATAAACTTGATTACCAGAGTTAACAATGGTAAAGCTCCAAATACCTCAATCGGTTTATATCTGATAAAGGCAGTTTACCATTTGTGTATCATAATCTGCACATCTACTAACTAATTTTACACCCGTGAAACTTTTGCACCAATCAATAGCCTTAAGCAACAGTTATTAGCTAATCATATTTTACTATTTCTTCATTATTAAAATCCCGGCAGCATTATTGATTCTATCCTCACATCTTCATAAACGCAAAAAAATATAAATGAGAATCATTTTTTTTATCCTCTTCACTATCACGAACTTTCTTCTTATTTTTAAAGTTAATCCGCGTTTCAAACCCAAAGTCAATGCGATATCATATGGTATCAGTTTTATAGTTGCACCGATACTTATGCTGTCATCTGCATACTTACTGAAGATCCTTAGAGTTGTGATGAATAAACAATCTCAGCAACTATTTATCGACGCCTTCTTTACACTTATGATCATAATTTTTTTAAATCTATTCCTTTTACTGGCAGATGTGATGGTAAACGGGCTACTCAATTTCCATGAAAAACACAACGCGGAAAATATTGACAAAAACCCCATTAAGCTGGCTCTAAATAATAAATCAGGTATTAAATCTTTCTATAGGGTTATGTTTTTTCTTGGATCCGTTCTAGGATTCTATGGTATATGGCTGGCTAAAAAAATGTGAAATTACAATATACCTTAGCGGGATCCGGCTAGCCTCACAATGTTAAAACATACACTAACTCATCGTCATAAACCCCATCTGGCCAAACTACATTATTTGTATGACTATAGGTAAAGCCAAAACTTTGATTTGCGGCTTTGGAGATTTCATTACCAAGTCTATGGGAAACCGTAAGTGATTCACATTTTTTGCTTCGTGCCCAATTCATCCGTACCTGATAAAATAGTTTCGAAAGCCCTAAACCACGGTAAGTTTTTTTAATGAAGGAGGCAAACAAAATCGCTGTAAATGGATTTTCCTTTTTTATCGTTGCTCCACTTAAGCCTATTAACGAATCGAGGTGATATAAACCAAACATAGCACGCGTATCAATTTCCAATAGTGATACCCAGTCATTTTGGCTATACAAAGCTTCTTTCGCATAGCTGCTCCCAAACATTTCGGGATTAGTTTGTAAGGCTTGTAACCTGATTAATTTATAGCTTTCCCAGTCTGCCGTGACAAAGCGGCGCAGCGTATAATTATCTTTTGAGTGACTAATCATTATAGAAATATAAAAACAAGATCAGCAAATCTTGCTGAAGTCACAATATACTCCTAAATTTTATTTCGCAAAATCTTTGACTTTCTACAGAACCAACATCCCAAAATCTCTCAAGTTATAAATTGTCTCTGAGTACCAGAAAAGTTCAAAAAGCTCCATGGTAGATTCATAATCAGCTTTAATTTCCTGGAAGGTATACACCCTGGTATTGGAAACAGATATTTTCTCCAGGATTGCAGCTAACCATTCTCCTTCGGCTTTACTGACTTGAATAGTAAAACTTTCCTTTTTATCATGAAAAGTTAAAACCAGCATTTCAATAGGTTTACCTTTTTTATATTTCGCAAACGTTTCTATCTGCGGCTTCCCTCCCAGCCAAACTACTTTAGCTGTTGGTTTAGTGTTGAGTTTACTATCTTCCTTTAAAGCTTTTTCGATAAAATCTGGTTCAACCATAACTTTAGGGATTTTAAAGTCAAACCAATCCTGCAATTTGTAATCGAAGCAAATGCCATGCATGAAATTAAAGAGCGACTTCTTTAAGCCGAAACTAAATTTATTATGGTCTATTCCTGTTTTGTCTATATAATTAATATCATTATTAGCGAAAGCTCCGATTTCTTCAGTCTCTTTAACTACCCCAAACCTTTCGGGATACATTCCTACCGGACTGTGTGCCGTCATTGCAAACTGGTGCCAGAAGCCGGATTGCAAAACTCCCGCTTCAAATAATTGCCTCACCATTTCTAAACTGTCTACGGTCTCCTGAACCGTCTGCGTTGGATAGCCATACATCAAATAAGCATGCACCAATATCCCCGCTTCGGTGAGGTTACGGGTAACCTGAGCCACCTGTTCTACAGATACCCCTTTGTCAATCAGCTTTAATAACCTGTCCGATGCCACTTCTAAACCACCTGATACAGCAATGCAGCCTGACGCTTTCAGTAAAATACACAGATCCCTGCTAAAGCTCTTTTCAAAACGGATATTAGTCCACCAGGTTACAGAAATCTTTCTTCTCAAAATCTCCAGTGCCACCTCGCGCATCAACGCCGGCGGTGCTGCCTCATCTACAAAGTGAAAACCATTCTGACCAGTTTTTTCACTCAGCTCTTCAATCCGGTCTACCAATAATTTAGCTGCAATAGGCTCGTAAACTTTGATGTAATCCAGAGAGATGTCACAAAAAGTACATTTTCCCCAGTAACATCCATGTGCCATGGTCAGCTTGTTCCAGCGGCCGTCACTCCACATACGGTGCATCGGGTTTACGATTTCTATAACTGAAATATATTGATCCAGTTTTAGGTCACTATAATCCGGGGTGCCGACATCAAACTGTTTATAATCACTTCTTAACGCATCATTTTTATAAACTACCTCGCCATTCTCCAGTAAAAACGTTCTTTTAAACAGGTTAAACTCTCCGCCATTTACAATCGAGTTGTAAATCAGCTCTATAGGCAGCTCTCCATCATCCAGGGAGATGTAATCAAAAAATTCAAATACCCTCTTATCAGAAACCGAACGTAATTCTGTATTGGCAAAACCGCCGCCCATGGATATTTTAATTTCCGGATAATTGCGTTTCACATATTGCGCACAGCGGAACGCCGCATACAAATTTCCCGGAAAAGGAACAGAAATCAGGAAAAGCCTGGGCTGCACATCCGCAAGTTTCTCTTCTAAAATTTCAATCAGGATTTTATCCATATAGGTATAATCCCGGTTTAAAAATTCATACAGTTCATCGAATGAATTTGCGCTCCTGCCCAATCTTTCTGCATAGCGGCTAAAGCCAAAGTTCTGATCTACACACTCAATAATAAAATCGGAAATATCTTCCAGGTACAGCGTAGCTAAATGTTTGCCCTTGTCCTGCGTCCCCATTGTGCCGAACGCCCAGTCCAATTCTTCCAGCTGCGAAAATCTGGATGCTTCGGGCAGGAAATCTTCCTGGCAAATCTGCAAGGCAAGCGTTGGATTTTTGCCTTGCAGAAAAGCGATTACAGCGTCAATAGTTTTGGTATACTCGTGTTGTAAGGCTAAAATACGACGGGCATTTGGACTCTGTACCTGTCCCGGATGTTGCTCCGCATGCGCAAAGAGTTTTTCCAATCCTTTTCTTGAAAACAATGCTAAAATTACCTCAATACCTAAATCTGCCTGGGTTGATGGAATATTCTTCGTATTCAAAAAACCTTTAATATAGGCACTTGCCGGATACGGAGTATTCAGCTGGGTAAAGGGAGGCGTAACAACTAATAGGTCTGTCTTCAAAATGGAACGGGATTTCGTCGCAAAAATATCCATTATTATTTTAGTATTACTGTATATCAAATGATAAAAATTGGTGCCTCCGGACCTTATTGCGTTGAGAGTATTAATCCATCCATGGATTCCCAGTAATAATCCGTGTTCTCCTGATAAGTGCCTGGGGTGATAAACGATTTACATAGCATAGCCGGACTGAACTTTTTATGATTGATCAATTCAGTAAAGTGGTACTTCATCGAGAAGTATGCTATTGACAATGCTATTACGCAAAAGCAGCCATCAGGAACATCGAATACAAATTCATGGCTGCTGATCCCGCCCCTTTCACTATTCAGGGAAATCCGCTGTGTTTCGGCATTCCGGGTTCTTTTTCCATCCTGTAAACGGAATAATCCCAGCCCGACTGTGATCTCACAGTTATAGGAATGTTTTGGATATTTAAGATTCCTGCAATTAGCTAATCCTGTCAATAAAACTTTTAATACCCCATCGGCATAACTCAAATGCGGCGTCGATCTTAAGTACATTTTTAACGGTGAGTGGATATTATATTCGAAATTATCCAGCATCGTAAAGCTCTCTTCATTAAAATTAAACAGCAGGCTGTCCTTATCCCTGCTATCATGCAAACAGCCTGCCGCAGCTTTACTTAACCGGTTGTACATTCCTGTATCCTGCAGGTCATACATCTGCCGGTCAAAACAGCCCATAATATTACTTGCTAATGCACCACCCATGCCGAAAGTGTTCCCCGCCCTTTTCGTTTCTTGGGTCTGTTTCGTTGTGCCTTTTGCCTTTTTTTGAGAAATGATTGTTTCTCCGTTTACTACTCTGAATACCAGATTCCCCAGTATACCTCTAAGTAGATTTTTTTTCATCCTTGCCATGGTTTCTATTTTAATTTCTATAAATATATAGCATTAATTTATTGAATTACAGCATATAACAATTGGTGTCACAAGATGTCACCCCATGTCAGCAGATGTCAGGTAATGTCGCTTATTCAAATGAGTATTTAATAAGCCGGCGGTAACCAGACTACCGACAATTCCCTGTTTTTCCAGAAGTTTGCCTGTACTTTAGTTTGGGTGCCTGCCCTATGCCTGCCCTTAAAGTCCATCCTGAGTGCCCATTTTTGTTAGAAATATGGGCATGCAGCAGACAGCCAATGCGCTGTAGCAGCGCAGTCACCCAAAGCAAAGGTAACACAGTCCTTTGGTAAGCTTAGATCCTGCCAGCCTGATGTCTATTCCAGAACTAGCTCTACAGAATGTCCGAAACTAGACTAAGTGTCCTGCTGATAGCAATCCACTTCAGCATTGGTAAACCGGAGAACTCAACCCGACTATTTATTACAAAAGAAATCCCCCTAAAAGTCAGATTAACTTATTGGAGGATTCTTAAAAATTTATTGAAGGTAATTATTGGGGTAAACCAGTATTCCTGCTGCGCTGTTCTTATTTCCAGCCGCCACCAAGGTTCCTGTACACACTAACAACAGCATTTAACTGCTCTTTTCTCGTGTCTATAAGTTCCAGTTTCGATTCTAGTGCATCACGCTGTGTCATCAGCACTTCAAAGTAATCTGCTCTGGCCGACTTAAACAGGTCGTTGGAAACTTCAATAGATCTGTTCAATGCAGCTACCTGCTGTGATTTCAGGTCATAGCTTTTTTCCAGATTGCTGATTTTAGAAAGCTGGTTGGATACTTCCATATAAGCGTTCAAAATCACACGCTGATAATTATACATCGCCTGTACCTGACGTGCATTGGCACTGCTAAACTCTGCTTTGATCGCATTACGATTGATCAGCGGTCCCGCCAGGTCACCGGCCAGGGAATAAAGTACAGATTCCGGGAATTTAAAGAAATACGATGGTTTAAATGCCTGTATACCTATCGCTGCCGAAATATCCAGTGAAGGATAAAACTCCGCACGAGCCACTTTCACATCCAGCTTTGCAGCAGTCAGGTCCAGTTCTGCCTGTTTAATATCCGGACGATTAGCCATCAATTGCGCGGGAATCCCGGAATTAATTACGGAAGGCTCTACACTCAGGATAATAGTTTTATCCCTGATGATCTCGTGCGGATAACGGCCAAGCAAAAAATTGATTTTATTCTCGGTCTCTTTGATGTTCTGAAGAATGTCAAACTCGCGGCTTTGTGAAGCCAATACTTCAGCCTGGAACTTTTGAACAGCCAGTTCAGTTGTCCGCATCGCTTCCTTTTGCACTTTAACAATCCCCAATGCGTTTTTCTGCAACTTGATGTTCTGTTTTACAATTTCCAGCTGGCTATCGTAAGATTGCAGTTCATAATAAGAAGTAGCAACTTCAGAAATGAGGTTGGTCAGCACAAAGTTTTTACCTTCTACGGTCGACAGATACCGGGTTATCGCTGCTTTTTTAGCATTACGCAGTTTTTTCCAGATATCCACTTCCCAGTTAGCGGTTGCTGCCAATCTATAATCCAGTAACGGATCAGGGGTTTCTTTGCCATCGGCAATATCTGTGGTGGCATCACCGGCACCCTGGCTGGTGTATCTTCCTACTTTCTCTACCCCTACTCCTGCGCCGAGGGCAACTGTAGGTAACAGCGCGCCTTTTCTTACACGGATATCATTCTTCGCGATTTCTATATCCTGTAAAGTCATCATCAGCTCCTGATTGTTTTTCAGTGCCGTGTCAATCAGATCCACCAGGTTTTTATCTTTAAAAAAGGTACGGTATGGAGTTGCAGCTATGTTTGTTGTGTCATTGCTATCACTAAAAGATTCTGGGACAGCCTTATTTGCAGTCAGCGGTACTATTGCAGGGGCTTTGCAGCCTGCAGCTGCAAAGCAAATTCCCAATGCGATATGGTACCGGTTTAACTTAAATTTATACATTATGATCGATTTCTTCGGTTAACGGATTCTCTTCTTCATCTTTTACTAAGACGTGTTTCTCTGAAATTTTGCCAAATATGTAGTACAATCCGGGGATGACCAGCACACCAAACAGCGTTCCCATTAACATCCCTCCTGCAGCGGCAGAACCAATGGTTCGGTTACCGATTTTACCGGGACCATGCGCAAATACCAGAGGGATTAATCCTGCAATGAATGCAAATGATGTCATCAGGATCGGACGGAACCTCACTGCGGCCCCTTCCATCGCTGCCTCCACTATGGTTGCGCCATCTTTGTGTTTCTGCACGGCAAACTCTACAATCAGCACGGCATTTTTCCCTAGCAGACCAATCAGCATCACGAGGGCTACCTGCGCATAGATATTGTTTTCGAGTCCGCATATTTTAAGTAACAGGAAGGCACCGAAAATACCGCATGGCAACGAAAGCAATACTGCGAAAGGCAGGATAAAACTTTCATACTGCGCAGCAAGCACCAGGTATACGAAGCCCAGACAGATCAGGAAGATGTAAATCGCTTCATTTCCCCTGCCCACTTCGTCCTTTGAAATACCTGCCCAGTCAATCCCAAATCCCCTCGGCAAAGTTTTTTCTGCTACTTCGTTAATGGCATTGATGGCCGCACCACTACTATACCCCGGAGCAGCCGCACCGCTGATCTCCGAAGCATTGTACATATTGTGACGTGTGATCTCAGACAGTCCGTATACCTTTTCCATTTTCATAAAGGCAGAAAAAGGTACCATCTCATCATGGTCATTCTTCACGTATAATTTCAGGATATCTTCTGGCAATGCCCTGTATTCTGGTGAAGCCTGTACCATCACCTTATACTGACGGTCATATTTGATAAAATTGGTCTCGTAATTACTACCCACCAGGGTCGACAGCGTATTCATCGCATTTTCAATGGTCACCCCTTTTTGCTTGGCGATATCATTATTCACACGCAGCATGTATTGAGGGAAACTTGCACTGTAAAAGGTAAATACAGATGATAACTCGGGACGTTTACTCAGTTCGCGGACAAAGTCTTTACTGACTGTCTCCATCTTTTTGAAGTCACCCGAACCCAGTTTATCCAGTAGACGTAACTCGAAACCACCCGCAGCACCATAACCTGGCACAGCAGGAGGCTGGAAAAATTCGATAGTGGCACCATTGATTTCATTGGTTTTCTCTTCCAGTTCTTTCATGATCTCGTCCACCGAGTGTGAACGGTCTTCCCAGCTTTTCAGGTTGATCAGACAGGTACCAGAGTTTGATCCTGTTCCTTCTGTTAGGATTTCGTATCCTGCCAGTGAAGAAACAGATTGCACACCGTCAATACCTTCGGCAATCTTTTGTACTCTTTCAGCAACCTGGTTAGTCCGCTCCAGTGATGAACCCGGAGGGGTTTGTATAATCGCATAAAACATACCCTGATCTTCATTCGGGATAAATCCGGAAGGCAGACTGCTATTCAGGAAATAAGTACCTACGCAGAAAGCGATCAGGATACCGAATGTGACCATCCTGCGGTTGATAATTAACCCCAGGATTTTCTGGTATCTTCCTGTAAGTTTATTGAAACCGTTATTAAAACCATCCAGAAATTTATCCAGCCCTTTTTTCTTTTTAGGTTTACCATGGTTGTTCTTCAGCATCATGGCACAAAGCGCAGGTGTGAGTGTCAGTGCCACGATACCAGAAAGAATAATCGCAGTTGCCATCGTAATGGAGAACTGCCTGTAAAATATACCTACGGGGCCCGACATAAATGCTACCGGAACAAATACTGCGGCCATTAAAAAGGTAATCGCGATAATCGCCCCGCCAATTTCATGCATCGCCTTTTTTGTAGCGGCTAAAGCTGATAAATGCTCTTCTTCCATTTTGGCATGGACCGCCTCAATCACTACAATCGCATCATCGACGACGACACCAATGGCGAGCACCAGTGCGAACAGGGTGATCAGGTTCAGTGTGATTCCAAAGAACTGCATAAACACAAAAGTTCCAATCAGTGAAACTGGCACTGCAATAGCCGGAATCAAAGTAGAACGCCAATCGCCCAGGAACAGGAACACCACCAATCCAACAAGTATAAATGCCTCTACAAGCGTATGGATTACTTTATCAATCGAAGCATCCAGGAATTTAGAAACATCATAACTGATCTCATAGTCCACTCCTTTAGGGAAGGAACTCTTTTTGATCTCTTCCATTTTAGCCTTGATATCCTTAATTACCTGGCTGGCATTACTTCCATAGGATTGTTTTACCGTAATCGCTGCCGAAGCATGTCCGTTCAGGTTAGAGTAGATATCGTACATCGCACTGCCAAACTCTATCGTCGCCACATCTTTCAGACGGAGGATTTCCCCTTTGTCGGTAGACCGTAAGATGATGTTTGCGTATTGCTCTTTTGTGGTATACCGGCCCGGATATTTTAATACATATTCGAACGACTGTGAACGTTTACCGGAACTTTCACCTGTTTTACCTGGCGAAGCCTCCAGACTTTGCTGGTTCAGTGCTTCTAAAACCTCATCCGCTGATATTTTATAGGCCAGCATACGGTCAGGTTTTAGCCAGATCCGCATCGCGTATTCACGGCTACCTAAAATATCCGCAACTCCGACACCATCTACCCGTCTCAGTTCAGAAAGCAGGTTGATATCAGCAAAGTTGTACAGGAACTTTTGGTCGGTCTTCGGATCCTTACTGTACAAGTTGATGTACATCAGCATGTTTGATTCTTCACGGGTGATTTTTACCCCTTCACGCACAACTAATGGCGGCAGCTTGTTTACTACCGAAGCTACACGGTTCTGGATGTTGACTGATGCCTGATTGGGATCGGTACCCAAATTAAAGATCACCTGGATCGTGGCCTCACCGTCGTTACCGGCATCAGATGCCATATATTTCATTCCGGGAACCCCATTAATTGCTCTTTCAAGCGGTATAATTACCGATTTGATCATGAGCTCGCCGTTGGCTCCGGGATATTCTGCCGTGATATTCACCTTTGGGGGCGAAATGGACGGGAATTGTGTAACGGGTAAATGGCTCATGGCCAATACTCCGAGAAACACAATGATCAGCGATATTACTATAGAGAGGACGGGCCGCTGTATAAACTTATTAAACATTGATTTGCTTTTTTATATGATTTAACCAAAAAGGATTAGCGTTTTATTGCGAGCTGATTGCTGCAACTATTCCGCTCTTAATCTCAGATTAGAGATGATATCCTTAGGTGCCCGGTATTCGAATTTGATCTTTTCATCATCCTTCACTTTCTGAACGCCTTCGAGAAGGATTTTGTCACCGTCAGAGATGCCGCTCGAAACCACGTACAGGTCGGGCATTTCACTGGCAATAACTACGTTTTTGGAACCTACCACCCCGTTTTTGTCGACCACAAACACGTATACTTTATCCTGGATCTCGTAAGTAGATTTCTGTGGGATCACCAATGCCTGGTGTAAAGGCACGATCATCTGAACTTCACCCGTTTCACCATTCTTCAGCAATTTATCAGGATTCGGAAACCTTGCCCTGAAGGCGATATTCCCGGTTTCATTATTAAATTCACTTTCAATAATTTCTACATTTCCTTTACTTTGATAAACCTCATTATTAGCTAAAAGCAGGCTCACCTTTTTATCTGCCCTGTCTTTGATATTGGTTTGATAAGAAAGGTATTCTGGTTCCGAAACATTAAAGTAAGCGAACATCTGTGTATTATCAGAAAGGCTGGTCATCAGTTCACCTTCATCTACAAGGCTTCCCAGCTTCAACGGAATACGGTCTATCGTCCCATCAAAAGGAGCTCTGATTTCGGTAAATGACAGGTGGAGTCTCGCTAAGGAAACTTCTGCTTTTGCCTGTTCTAATTTAGCCTGAGCCATCAGCTGCTCATTTTTTGAGACCACATTTTTATCGGCAAGGGTTTTTGCATTCTGCAGTTCTATCACTGCGGCTTTTTCTTCAGCTTGTGCTTTCAGTAGTTCTGCCTCATAAATTTTAGGCATAATTTTAAATAACAACTGACCGGCTTTTACGGACTGACCTTCATCTACATAGATGTTCTGGAGGTATCCTTTTTCCTGAGCACGGATTTCAATGTTCCGTACAGACTTGATCTGTGAAACATATTCTTTGGTAAATGACGTATCAATCCTGATCGGACTGGTTACAATAAATTTGCTGGCTTCTTCTTTTTCTTCTTTTTTAGCTGTACAGCTGGTAAGGCATAACAGGGCAATCATGCCTCTGTACACAAGAACTCTCTTCATAGTATCAATAAGGGAAATATGGCGATTTAGTACTTGGAATGTGGAATTCCATTAAAATAAATAAACATCAGCGTCTGTGCCTGAACCAAAAATTGGTCAGGATTCTGATAACTGATAGTTATTATCGCTCAAATTCTTAATACTCTTTGTGTAATGTAAATTGGAGAAGAATCACCGTGGACAGCAGGCGAAACTATAAAAGACTTCTGGTAATAATGTGAAATGACTGGGCGGGAAAATGACAGGTACCACCTGGATGTTATGCTGTATTTTCCGGCAAGCAGTTTATTGGTACCGGCATCATCAGCATCAGGACCGTTGAGATTATCCTCATCAAAATCAATTTCTGCATCATCAATTATTGTATTGTTCTGATTTCCATGAGCCAGTTTACTGTGTTGTCTTTTCACAGCTTTTCGTGCTGAAGAATAACCAGTATGACTGTAATGCGTAGTTGCATAAAGGGCATAACCTCCGCAAAGCAGAAGCAGACTCAAGTATATGTGAAATACAACCGCTCTCATTTATGCGATAAAAGTAAGGAAATAAATGGTAGATTAATGGCCCGAAAGAAAAAAAGTAAGTAAAAGTGTATATTTTAATCACATTTTAATGGGGATATAACGCTTATAAGACAAAAAATGATCAAATTAATCAATATGAATAAATTTATCTTCTCTTTAGTATTGACTTTCCTCTCCATTGCTGGTTTTGGACAGCAAAATTCAGCTTATCAAAATGATTTACAATTCTTATATGAGGCTTTAATAAAAACACCCTCATATAAGGATCAGATAACAGGTAATAAAAAGCAAGAATATGACTTACTGTATCAACAATTAAAAACGGCAAAGATTAACCCCTCGGGATTTGACTCCCTTTTTAAACTTTCATCTTTGCTGTGGCCCATTAAGGATAATCACCTCGGCTTTTATGAAACAGCAAATCAGGAATTTAAAGCAAATATGTTGACCGATACCGCTCTGGTGAAAAAGTTCCGTCAGTCAGTCAATTTTAAAAGTTACCTGGTGACTAAAATGAGTGTCGACTCTTTAGAGCGTGAATTAAGGCGGAAACCGCTGAATAGTGTGGAAGGAATATACGAGCAGGGAGGAATGAAAATCGGTATTTACTCCACCATGGGATCTGGTAACTTTACAGGAGTAATGTTATCTCGGGACTCACCGATCTGGGCCAGAGGTGAAATGGTATTACTGCTTAATAGGATTTCAGCGGACCGTTTCAGAGGCGTATATGCAAACCTGTATACTAAAGATCTGTACTTTATCAAGAATGAGCTTTTTAATAATGGCAGACTGTATTATTTTGGCAGCAAAAGAGAAAGCTCCCATATTTTGGGCTACATCAATTCCACAAAACCATTATTGGCATTACACAGCATTAGTACCAATACCCAATATCTTCGGCTAGGCAACTTTAGGACATCTAATGATGCCCTGGCTTTAAGTCAACAATTCTATAACAAGATTAAAGATTCCCTAACTGCGGAAAACTTAATTGTGGACTTAAGAAACAATCCCGGAGGAGGATTTAAGTCGTCTGGCAAGTTTTTATCACTTTTAAGACAGTATAGTCATAAAGGAAAAATCCATGTACTCATTAATAACCGGACAGTTAGTAATGCAGAGCAGTTTACCGTAAAATTGAAAACTTATGATCATGTGAAAACTTACGGAGAAACCACCCTGGGCATGATCACTTATGGGAGCAATTATGGCAATACAGCAACTTTGCCCAGTGGCAAATACAAATTTTACCCGACCGATATGAGTGATAGCGGTAATTATCTGCCATATGAGGAAATGGGTATTGCGCCAGACTTTTTTTTGGATCAAAAAAGTGACTGGATTGAACAAGTATATGCACTGATTAAACAAGCTAAATAAATTACAACAACCTGCCAGCTATCCTGTAAATTGATTAATTGTACTATAAAATCGCTAAACAAACCTATTATAGTATAATTCTTCGGGAGAACTGGTATATTTGCCCCAATTATGGGTTACGCAAAAGAAAGAGGAAAGCTTGAACAGCTGTCGGCAAAAATTGTTGGTATAGATAGTTATAATGAGAAAAACTTAGCTTTTCTTGTTGATAGCCAGGACAAATATTCACATACTATCAGGATATTAAAAAATAAAGAACCAGATGCATTTACTGATCTATATAAAGTTGAATTACAGGAAATAAAAGAAGGCAGAAAAGCTATCAAAGAAAGTGAAACTGATGAAGCACGTCAAATCCTGTTCATCGCCTATAAGGAAACTATTTTAAAAGCTATCGAGAAAACCGTTTCGATCACCAAAGAATTTTTATAACATGCATTTGTTTTAATAGTTGATCAATACCAGATTGATACTTATATCAAATACAATACTGTAAAAAGCTTTAGGAGAAATCCTGAAGCTTTTTCATTATACAACACTAATGATTTAATGAACCTGATCTCCAGGTTAATGCTGTATAGATTTCAACAATAGGCCGACAAAAGGAAAATTCGCTTAAATTTGCGTTTATGACTAATGAGGTGCCTGCTAATTCCATTTTCGACAAAATCTTATCTTTTATAGATTACACCAATCAGAACATTTTTCTGACAGGGAAAGCGGGAACCGGGAAAACTACCCTCCTGAGAAGGATCAAGGAGGAAAGCCTGAAAAAGATGGTAATTGTAGCCCCTACCGGTGTTGCTGCGATGAATGCCAAAGGCACCACAATCAACTCTTTTTTCCAGCTGCCTACGGGTTCTTTTTTCCCCGGAGACATTGTACTGGAGAACCTGCAATCCGGGATACTCTCTATACAGTCGGTCGTGGGCGACTTAAGCTATAGCCGCGAAAAGAAAAACCTGCTGAATGAGATCGAACTCCTGGTGATTGATGAGGTATCTATGGTCCGCTGTGATCTGATGGATGTGATTGATGCGATACTTCGGTCGGTCAGAAAGAACAACGCACCATTCGGCGGCGTACAGGTTTTACTGATCGGAGATCTTTACCAGTTGCCACCTGTGGCAAAAAGAGAAGATTGGGCTTTTATGAGACAGGCCTACGCCTCTCCTTACTTCTTTGAAAGTTACGTCCTCCGCAGAAATCCGGTTTTACAGATAGAACTGACAACAGTATTCAGGCAGACTGAACCGGAATTTATCAATATCCTGAACTCAATCAGGAACAATCAAATCAGCGAAAGTGACCTGCAGCTGCTGAACAAGCGGTATGATCCGCTTTTTATGTCAACTGATGAAATTAACCCGATTATCATCACTTCTCATAATGCGGAGGCTAATACTATCAATAAGGCGAAGCTCGACCAGATCAGCGGCGAAGAGTATACTTTTAACGGAGAAGTGAGCGGCGAGTTCAGGGATGCGGGTATCCAGGCAGAGCAAATCTTAAAGTTGAAGGAAGGCGCACAGATCATGTTCATTAAGAATGATACCGGCGAAGACAGGAAGTTTTACAATGGAAAGATTGGAAAAATCAAGTCTATTAAAGACGGTGAAATCTATATCTCTTTTCCCCATGAAGAAGACCTGCTGTTAGAAAAAACATCATGGCAATCTTTTGAATACAAAACCGATGCAGAAGAAGCAATTGTGCAGCAGCAGGTTGGGGAATTCTCACAATACCCTATCAAACTGGCCTGGGCAGTAACTATTCATAAAAGTCAGGGTTTGACGTTTGATACCGCAATTATTGACGCAGGGAAATCATTTATATCCGGACAGGTTTACGTGGCTTTAAGTCGTGTAAGAACACTTAACGGACTGATCTTAAAATCAAAGATCACTACCGAAAGTTTAAGGTCTAATCTCGAAGTGATCAATTATATGCAACCAGCTAGTGAAGAGGAGCTGGACAAGATCCTGCTGACAGAACAGGAAAGGTTCATTCTTCAATTGGTATTGGACCATTTCTCCTTAAGTTCAATCTTAACAGGATTGGAAAACATCAATGCCCATCCTGAAATAGTTAAATCCAATCTTCCCGAAATAAAGTCACTGCTTTCGCAACTGACCAAATCGGCCACCGAATTATTGGGGCTGGCGGACAGGTTCCAGATACAGGTGAAAAACTTGTATAAACAAAACGGCTTCAATGACCAGCAATCCTTACAATCGAGAATAGAATCAGCGCAGACTTACTTCACTAAAGAAATTATTCAACTGCTATTTAATCCGCTGAACAAATACATCCGGATAAAACCAAAAAATAAAGTACAACAGGAAATACAACACCTGCTGCAGAAATACAGGCAGGTAATAGAAAACAGGATTGCATTGTTAAGGTTTGCATCCGAGTTGTTAAAGGAACCCATCAAACAGGAAGATTATCTTGCCTGGATCAGCAGACACAGGTTACAGAAAAACATGAAGCCGGGCTCATCATCTGCAGTGCAACAGTCAGTTACCCTGCAGTTGTTCTAATTAATGTTAGTCTCGTATATCGTTTTTGCTAATGCCTCTATTTCGCTTTAGCAACCTGGTTGGTATTGGCAACTAAACCGATCATCATGTCCAGTTCTTTCACTACACCATCAGCGCTGCCAGAAAAACCTACCGCCTTAAACCTGATGTTACCTTTCCCGTCGATTATAAACTTAGTAGGTATCCCCTCTACTTTATATTGACTGATCACATAAAACTGAGTCGGGTCCAATTTATTTTTTGTATCGAGTAGTACGTTAAAGGTATATTTTGTACCATTCATAAACTCTTTAACCACCTGCTCCCGGTTATCTTCACGCTGCCAGGTATTGATAAATAGGAATACAATATTCGGGTTATCTTTATATTTATCAATTGCCTTTTGCATTCCCGGAAAAGAAGCTACACAAGGTCCGCACCACGTAGCCCAATAGTCAACGATAACAGTTTTTCCTCTCAAATCGGCAAGGCTAACCTTCTCCCCTTGTAAATTTGCAAGCGAAAAAGTGGGCGCAGGCATGTCGATCATCTTTTTAAGCCAGATCTCCTTTTCCTTTAAATAAGAAGCTTCTTCCAGTTTTGCAAGGTAGGTCGTATAATCTCCCTGTTTACCTAGCTTTGCATAAAGCACCTTGAAATCAGCTTTTACCGAATCGGTAGCCTCACCATCTTTAATCAACTTTTCAGCTACTGTGTAAGCTTTTTCGAATTGGCCGTCTTTATTTAAGTAAGTTACATAACGCACATTCATATCAGGTGATATATTTGAAGATAGAGCGAATGATTTATCTTCATAAGTGATCGCTTCTTTGTAATTACCTAAGCGGTAAAGCAATAAAGCATAGGTATCCGCAAACATACCATATGTATTATCCAGGGATTTTAAATAGGCATCCTTAGAACGATATGATGCCGGAAAATCGTCGTTTTTTGCGGCAGTGACTAAATCAAGCGATTTTTTAGAAATCTGAGCAGCAAATGCAGTGTTTTCATTGTTTTCTGCTAACGGCCATGCAAAGGCATTATATGCACTGGCTCTGCTTATCTTATCTGCGATTTTGCTTGCGTAGAAGTCAAATTTCTCATTATTTTTCTCTTTTGCATAACGGTAAGTTGCTAAAGTATATAAACCGGATAATTTAGCAGCATCCGTTTTTTTATCCGCATTGAGTTGATATTTATTAATTATACCGTTCAATTTATCTTCATACAATTTGATATCTTTTTCGCTGTTCATAGCCGTCACATCTCTACTGTAGGCAAAACTACCTTTCGGATATAACTGTAAAAGCTTGGCCTTTGCGCCGTCCTTCCCTGTTTTATCAGCGATTAAATTATATAGCTCATACACCATGGATAGATCCTTCTCCTCAGCAGGTTTGTTATTTTGCAGTCGATCAATATTTTCCTTTATAAGCTGCGTTCCTGATTCTTTACTGATTTTGTAATTCAGAGACAAATAATTGTACAGCCACTTATTTTTTAAGGCTGGTTTTAGTATAAAAGCTTGATCAAAAGCTACCTTTGCTTTAGAAAGATCTGGTTTCATTCCCAGGCTCCGACCATATAAGTTAAAAAGATTGGCTTCACTGATAAGACTCTCTGCCCTTTCCTGTCCTTTTTGATTTAGTTTGATATAATAACCATCCGGGTTCTCATCTTTAGCTTCTCCGGAATAAAGGTAGAGTGCGACTAAAGTTGTACTATCTGTAGTCGGTATTACCCCCTTAAATACTGCCCCGTCTTTAATCAATGTGATTGGCTTAATCTCAGGACCAGCAGTGAGGTAAGTTTGAGGGAACAGCGAAAAAGCACTGCATTTTATCTCTTCAGATTTTTCAAGTTTTGTTCCTTTGGGATCATAGCTGAAACTAACTTCCTTTCCTGCTTCTGGTTTTAAATCTGAAAATTTAACCTGAGCCTTTAATGCTGTGGTGATCACCAGCAGCATAATGATTATTTTAAACGGTTTCATATTGTAAAATGGTTTAAGATTTAAGATAACTAAATTTATAGTTTTTTTTATTAAATCCATAACTAATTCACCATAAGAATGTTATTATTGGTATTTTGTTACCTCAGCACCACAACTTACTACTTGAATTATAGTGATTACGTATGTAATGTTAGCTGATATCTTCAATAGCTATGATCAGGTTATCCTGAATCCTGAAGATGGATTTTCCTTTTAAATGCAGCTGTTCCCCCGCTTTTAATCCGTTAGGGAAGTCTGCATTCAGGATAGCTATATAGTCTATCAATACTTCGATTTGCTCTTCACTGCTATGCCATTCGATGATCGTTTGTTTTCGTTCAGAAAATAATGGCAGAATAGATTCAGCCTGACTTTTAAAAGCTGCTATTCCATTAAGCGTATGCGTCACTTCACCAGCTGTGATATTTTTGAATTGAATTTCGGGATGTAGCGCGGAAAGCATCCCATCTACATCATAGTTATTGTAGGCATGAATATATTTTATTATCGATGGGTGAAGAACGTTGTTTTCCATAAAGTTAAAATTAGCAAATTTTATGAACCGGCAGAACTCAAATTTCATTTTATAAAGCCTAATCAAAAAATTGGTGAGAGCGAGACTGAAGAGCGACGGGCGTCTAAAAAAATTATGCTCTATACAAAAAAGCGCCCGGCATAATGCCAAGCGCTTTTTGTATAGATATAGTATCAATGATCAGGATAACATATTCCAGGAATAACTCTCCAGTCAATTCAAACTAGTCTTTTTTAATTTCAACACGACGGTTTAACGCTTTACCAGCTTCAGTATCATTAGAAGTCATCGGATCTGATGCGCCATGTCCTTTAATAGATAGGTTAGCAGCATTGATACCTGCGTTTACTAAGTACGATTTTACAGAATTTGCTCTGTCAACTGACAATGACATATTATGTTCTACTGTTCCTTCAGCAGATGAATGTCCGTTGATAGTGAATTTCGCAGTTGGGTCTTTTTTAATTTCTGTAGCAGCTTTGTCTAAAATACTGAAAGAAGCGGTTTTTAAAACGCCAGAATTGAATTCAAACTGAACGTTGCTGAAGTTGAAAGCTGCTGGCTCAACTGGTGCTGGCGGAGCGGTTTCAACTGGTTTTTCTACAGGTGGAGCTACAGGAGCTGGTTTTGGTGCTTCTGCTACCGGAGCGGGCTTAGCAACAATTTTTTTTGTCTTACATGCTTGCAGCGAGATAGTCAACATCGCGATCGCAGCTAATACTAAACGGGGATTTAAAATTTTCATATTGTGTTTTTTAGTACATAAAGCTTTTATAAGCTTCATTTAATTATTTCCGTAAACATAAAAAAAGATTCATTCTATATTTTACAAAGAATGGATAATTGTGTCTTTAGAACGAATAATTTATATAAATAGTGTACCTGCGTGCATTAGAAGACCAGCTTGTAGCCCTGCCCCCTGATATTTATGATCAATACTGTGGGATCATCTTTCAGGTATTTACGCAATTTAGTAATAAATACATCCAGGCTCCTGCCAGAAAAATAATCATTCTGGCCCCATATCGTGTTTAATAAAACATCCCTGCTAAGGATCCGGTTTTTGTTCAGTATCAGCATTCTTAGTATTTCGGACTCCCGGGAAGTGAGCGTACGTTTACGTTCTGCAAAAAGTAATTCTGCATTAAGATAAGAGAAGAGATAACCTGCGATACTGATATCCTCGTGTGTGATGTCTGCAGTTTTCAGAATCAGCCTGTTCTTATTTAACAATGCTTTCATCCTCACAATCAATTCCTCCATGCTGAAAGGCTTTTTCAGGTAATCGTTTCCCCCACTCTCAAAACCAGTGACTACATCAGCAGGCAAAGACCTTGAGGTTAAAAAGATAATTGGTGTGTTTAAATCTGTATCCCGAATTTGTTTCGCAACTGCAAAGCCATCCCCGTCACCAAGCATCACATCGAGCACGATAATATCAGGCTGTGTGCTGTAATATTGCAAAAGTGCGTTTTGTGCAGATGCTGTATGATTCACCACAAATCCTTTGGATTCCATGCTCTCCTTTACTATTTCTGCCAGAGCAGGCTCGTCTTCTACAAATAACACTTTTAGTCCCATTACACCGGCCACGCTAAAATAACTTTACTGCCTTTTCCCACTTCACTTTCTATTTTGCACCATCCATTGTGATTTTCCATAATGCTTTTAACATAATTAAGTCCGAGGCCATAGCCTTTAACTTTTTTAGCGATTACATCCTGACTCCGATAAAATTGATCAAACACCAATGGAAGATCGGATGATTTAATACCCGAACCACTATCACCAATACAAATTTGTAAAAAGTTATTTTTTATCTTGCTGGTCAGCGTAATGTCTACCTGATCTCCTGAATACTTTATAGCGTTATCAATTACGTTATTCAGAGAGTGATAAAATTGCAGCTTATTTGCCAAAACGGTAAATTGAAGATCTTTAGGCTGATAGTGGAAACGTATATCCTTTGCCATAGGTACAGCATAGCTGTTAATCAGCTGATCTATCACTTCCGAAATTTTTACAGGCTCCTTAAATAGGCTATTTTTCGAATTGCTGTAAATCGCAATATTTAATACCTGGTCTACCAAACCAGAGAGCCTTTCCAATTCAGTTTTAGCATGTCCGAGGTAACGCTGTGTCTTCTCAGCATCATCAAGTACATCAAAGGTGGTCAAAGCTTCTACAGCAGCAGAAATGGTAGCAATGGGTGTTTTAAATTCATGTGTGATATTACTGATAAAATCATTTTTAACTGCAGAAAGCTTCTTTTCTTTAAATAATGTCCGCAGCAGATAAATCAGGCACAAAGCAATCAGTATAACCAGCAGCAGGGAGCTCGATAAAATGATCACCATATTAGTAACAATATAAGTGAACGGATTTTTAAACGATGCACTAATTAATTCTCCTGTACCAATTTTGCGATAAGTGATAAATGAACGTGTAGTTATAGGATATACTGCATCTGTATGTACTGGTTTATCCTTGCTGATTACGGAAGTAATTTCCGGCCGCAGATTGAATTTGTATGGAATATTGATTTTTCTTGATCTTAAAAACTGATCGAAAACAGGTCTGAGCCGCTTTATATCAAAACGATATTGCTCTACTTTTTCAACCAAATATTTCCCAAGGCTTTGTGTCCTGAAAAAAACAACCCTGTCTTCCAGATCTGTTTTCCTGATCCCTTTCGCAAACTTATTTACCACTTTCCATTTATTGATGGTATCTCCCTGTATAATCGGGATATTTAAGTCGCTGTACGACAATGAACTGGAAAATTGATCTTTAACATCTCGTTTATTTCTAAATGTGTAGACCTGATCACCATCTTTATTCAATTTACTGGTGATTACAAATTTGCTGGTGTCCATCAGCAATCTAATCATCTCCTGCTCAACCGTGTCACAGCGCAGGCTAAATTCTTTCTTTACTGCATCTTCAAAGGCAATGTTAACTTCCTTTTCAAAATTGGCTTTTGTAACTACATAATATTTCTGTATCCAGTAACATTGCAAACCTAAAAGTCCGCCCATACAAACTACACAGAAAATTACTAAAGGGATCCGGCCAATACGCATAGACCAAATCTAGCGGAATTTTGCAATACTAAAAAGGTATTAACATACTATAACATTTGTTAACCTTCGGCTTAACTATTAAGGCGAAAAAATCTTTCAATGTTTGTGAAAAAAAACGTGATTATGAAAACAGTTATAGCGACTCTTTTATTAGCAATCCTATCATCGGCCATTTTTGGACAAGGAAAATTACTCTCAGCCGGAGATCCTCTTCCTGATATAGATATTAAACATATCCTTAATGCGCCGTTCAGCTCATTCTCTCTGAATGAATCAAAAGATAAAAAAATCTATATTCTTAATTTCTGGGACACCTGGTGCAGCCCTTGTATTCCCGAAATGGACACGCTGGCTAAGTTACAGCGAACTAATAAAGGAAAGATCCAGGTCATTGCTATTTCAGATGATACGCCAGAGCGGCTAAAGGCATATTTAAAGAAGAAGCCGTCAGAAATATGGTTAGCGACCGACACGACCTGGCTACTCTACGAAATGATGGCATTTAAGTCGGTAGGCCACAGTGCTATCGTTAATGAAAAAAGAGAAATTGTAGCATTGGTTAGTACCGACTCGATCAATCAAAACATGATAAATCAGTTAATGAAGGGGCTCAAAGTAACTTCAAGTGCCCGATTGGAGGAAAAAAAGATAAACAACAGTGATGATATATTTGGAGTAGACTCCACTTTAAAGGAAAATTTTACCGTTAGGACCTACATGCAGGGACAGCGTTCTCAAACCGTGAATTTTCCAAAGGGTCTGTACCAGAACAGAAGAATAAATTATCAAAATGCAACCATGGGAAGGATGTTTACCGATGCCTACCAGATCATGTCACCGAAACAAGTAATTTATGAGTTTGAGGAGAAAAAGTGGTGCGATTATAGCAATAAGGAACATTTGTTTTGTCTTGACCTGCTGGTCAGGCCCGAACAAAAAGATAATTTTTATCTCATTTTTCAGAAAAGGTTATCACAGGTATTTCCAATCAAAGCAAAAACTGAATATAGGAATATGCCCGTTTATGCATTAACATTAGCAGCAAACAAAACCTTTAATGCCCCGCCTTCAAAAGAAAAAGTATTGAGTTATAGCTTTAGCGGTAGAGGTTTCGAAGGTACCGGCATAACCGTTAAGGAATTTGCTGAGTTATATCTGGACAATGAGCTCGGCCTCCCGGTAGTTGACGAAACCGGGATTAAGGGAAATTACGATATCAGGACCAGCATGGATATCAGAGGAATGGAGGGAATTAAACAAACGATTGCAAGCCTGGGACTTGAAATTACAAAGACCCAAAGGAAAATTAAAGTGCTGATATTGAGTGAATAGATCCGGAAACTGCTGTTCTTTTCTGGTTCCTAAACTCCAATCAATTCAACACACTAAACAACAGTAGATTATACATTTTTACTATAAACTTATGGCAGCATACAAACTTTAAAACATAACCTCACTTTTGAGACCAATTATGGTTTACTTCTGGTTTGGTAGTGTTTCTCTGGTTGCTGATGCCTATTCCAGGAAAATTGTAGGGCATCATTTGGCGAGCGACTTGAGAACAATTGGATGCATTAAAGCACTGCAATTAGCTTTAAAAGGAAGGTTATATCCTATAAGACCATTGATTCATCACTCAGACAGAGGGACTCAATATTGTTCTGATGACTA